>OFFE01000126.1_pt1 | contig 67071 bp, 63 predicted proteins | sample 1521371 | NCBI WGS metagenome assembly OFFE01 (sample SAMEA3504131, study PRJEB24116) | mouse gut metagenome | biome: mouse gut; feature: mouse-associated habitat; material: faeces | place: Denmark | collected 2011 | reverse complement strand
CTTTCATTACTATTTGTGCCGCCAACTGAAAGGCGGCGGAATGGAGATTATTATGTGGAAATGCCCGAAATGCGGAAGAGAATTTAAAAAGAACAACCAAAGCCATTTTTGCGGGGAACCGCCAAAAACTGTCCAAGAATACATTATGCGCCAGGACAGCGAAAAACAAGCCGACTTATTTCTTATAAGAGAAACCTTACAGCAAGCGCTGCCAGAGGCTAAGGAGCGCATTTCCTGGGGGATGCCGACCTACTGGGAAAATCACAATATTCTTCATTTTGCCGCTTCCAAAAAACATATTGGAATTTATCCTGGTTCAGAAGCAGTAGAGGAATTTAAAGAAGAACTGAAAAAATATCATGTCGATAAGGGAACCATACGCATTCCATACGGAGAAGTTGATACGGATTTGATTCAAAGGATTGCCCGATGGTGCCGAAATACAGAACATCATGCATAACTTGAGTCCAAACAATTTAAAAGAATCCTCTATGCAAAAAATCATAGCGCTGGATAATATCGTTTATAGGTCCTCATAGGGACATTCCTGCTGATTTTAATTCCTTTCTACCTCGCATATAATGATACAGCATTATTTGATAGTATATTGATCGGATACGGTAAAACATATGATTGCTTTGCCATATCCGCGGTTGTCAATCTTGTTTATTATCCAATCGTATACGGATTGCTGGAAAAAGGTATTTTTACACCAAATATAACATTTATTTGTATAATGTTTGGTTTTGGCATGGTAGTTCATTTGGGATGCAGTACACTATGCGTTAAATTTTTGGCAGTTCTTGAATTTTAAGATATGATTGTGTATAATTATACAGTATTCTGTGCAAAAAATAAGATTTCATAACGTTCCGCAGCAGTAAAAGCTGTTCCGGCATAAAATCGAACAAACGCTTATGGAATGCGCTGTCAGACGTATGTCCATAAAGTGAAAAAATAAAAAAGGGGATAAGAAAAATGATGGATGTAATTGCAAATGTAAACGACAGGATCAATAGTTTTGTCTGGGGTATCCCAATGCTTGTCCTGTTGGTGGGAACCGGTATTTTAATGACGCTTTTGACCAAAGTATTTCAGATTACGCACATAAAGTATTGGATGAAACATACGCTCGGCAGCATTTTTACAGACAGGCATATTACCAAACATACCGACGCCGATGATCAATCAATTTCCCAGTTCCAGTCATTATGTACGGCTCTGGCGGCTACGATCGGAACCGGAAATATCGTGGGCGTTGCCACAGCGCTGATCTGTGGAGGACCGGGAGCTATTTTCTGGATGTGGATCGTAGCATTTTTCGGAATGATGACCAATTATTCGGAAAACGTATTGGGTATCTATTACCGGAGAAAGAACGAAAAAGGAGAATGGAGCGGCGGCGCAATGTATTACCTGCGGGACGGGCTTGGCAGCAAAAAGGGTATGAAGCAGACCGGAACCGTACTTGCCGTACTGTTTTCGGTATTCTGCCTGCTGGCTTCCTTTGGAATCGGAAACATGAGCCAGATTAATTCCATAGCAGGAAATATGAAAGCGGCTTTTCATATTCCAAACGCTGTAACGGGAGTGGTTTTGATGGTTCTTGCCAGCATGGTAATCTTAGGCGGCATCAAGCGCATTGCAAGCGTAACGGAGAAGCTTGTGCCGTTTATGGCAATTTTATATATCGCAGGGGCGCTGACTGTCTGTATCGTAAATATCGATCAGTTCGGAGCCGTATTCGGAGCGATATTGAAAGGAGCGTTTGCGATGAAAGCCGTAGGCGGCGGTCTCGTAGGTTCCGGAATCAAACTGGCAGTCACCTGGGGAATGAAGCGCGGCGTGTTTTCCAACGAAGCGGGGCTTGGCTCTTCCGTTATGGTTCATTCCAGCTCTAATGTAAAAGAGCCTGTTCGCCAGGGAATGTGGGGCATTTTTGAGGTGTTTGCAGATACGATCGTTGTCTGTACGTTAACGGCGTTTACCGTATTATCTTCCGGGCTCGTGGATCTGAATACCGGAGCCGTATTAAGCAGTTCGGAGGATTCCGCATTGGTCGGAGAAGCTTTTTCCACGGTATTCGGCAAAGCAGGACCCGCCTTTATTGCAGTTGCCATTTTACTGTTTGCCTTTTCGACCGTACTCGGCTGGAGCCATTACGGATCGAAAGCGTTTGAATACCTGTTCGGTTCTTCTGCAACCATTGTTTACCGCATTATCTTTATACTGTTCATTTTCGGAGGCGCTACCATGAGCCTTCAGCTTGCATGGGATCTATCGGATACGTTCAACGGACTGATGGCGATCCCGAACCTGGTCGGCGTGATTTCTCTTTCGCCTGTGGTTGCCAAAATTACCAAAAATTACATAGATCGTAAAATCAAAGGACGTACAGCTGAACCCATGCTCTCGGCATTTCCGGATATTCAGAAGATGCAGGCGAGAAGTTTAAGTGAAAGCGATTAATCAAAACCTATTATTTGACAGAAAAAATAATAAAAAAAAGCAGGTGAATACGAATGCGGATGTATGATTTGATTGAAAAGAAAAAGACAGGCAGAGCGCTCTCGGAAGAAGAAATCCGATGGATGACAAAAGCTTATACGAACGAAGAAATTCCGGATTACCAGATGTCCGCCATGATGATGGCGGTTTGGTTTCAGGGATTGAACGCAGACGAGACGCTTGCGCTGACCCTCGCCATGCGCGACAGCGGAGACTGCATGGACCTGTCTGCGATCCATGGGATAAAAGCCGATAAACACAGTACCGGAGGCGTCGGAGACAAGACGTCATTAGTGCTTGCGCCGATCATTGCCGCGCTTGGAATCCCCATGGCAAAAATGTCCGGAAGAGGACTGGGACATACGGGAGGAACCATTGATAAACTCGAATGCTTTCCCGGCTTTACAACGGAACTAAGCAAAGAACAATTTACGGAAAACGTCAACCGGATCCAGATTGCCATTGCCGGGCAGAGTAAAAACCTTGCCCCGGCGGATAAAAAGCTTTATGCACTGCGCGACGTAACGGCAACGGTAGATCAGATGTCTTTGATCGCCGCCAGTATAATGAGTAAAAAACTGGCAGCAGGCAGCGACATCATCGTACTGGACGTAAAAACCGGCTCCGGAGCGTTTATGAAACGATTGGACGATGCAAAGAAACTGGCAGAAACTATGGTGCAGATCGGTGCGATGGCGGGCAAACAAACAGCCGCCGTCATAACCGATATGGATCAGCCCTTAGGATGCGCCGTCGGCAATTCCCTGGAAGTCATCGAGGCAATCCAGGCGCTCTCCGGCAGCGGTCCGAAAGATCTGATGGAAGTTGTTTTGGCGCTCGGAAGCAAAATCCTTATGCTCGCGGGAGCGGCAGAATCGTCGGCAGATGCAGAACAGCAGATCATATCCTGTATTTCGGACGGTTCGGCAAAGAAAAAGTTTGCAGAATTCGTGGAAGCGCAGGGGGGAGACGCCTCTTACGTATGGGATACCGAACGTTTCCCGAAAGCAGAATCAGAACTGGCAGTGCCCGCGCCCGCAGAAGGCTATATTACAGCAATTCATGCCGAATCAATCGGACTTAGCTGCATGATGCTCGGCGGCGGAAGAGAAACGAAAGAGAGCGTAATAGATCCTTCGGTTGGGATCTGCCTGACCAAAAAAATCGGCAGTTTTGTTACAAAAGGTGAAACAATCGCCGTTGTTCATGCAAATGACAGAGAAAAAGGGGCTGCAGCCGTCCGGCAGGTACAAAACGCCTACACGGTGGCACAAAACATGCCGGAAATTTCCGGATTGATAAAAGAAGTCGTCGATATAGTTCCCATGAATAATACAAATCCTGTTTTCATATAGTAAACTATGGGTAAAATGAATTTGGGAAAAATAAAAGAAGGTTTGGTGGAATCTTTAGAGCTTCCAAAAGACCTTGTCTATGGCGCCGTTCTGGTATCGATTACCGGCAGGCAGGAAATTTTAATTGAAAATTACCGGGGAATTTTAGAATACACCCAGAATCATATCAGTCTGCAGACAAAAACCTGCAGACTGGTCATTCGCGGGAAAAATCTGCATATCAGCTATTATACAAATGAAGAAATGAAAATAACCGGTTGGATCGACTCCGTATTATATGAAAATTAGGGGGCAGTTTTGTTTCTTTCTTTTGTAAAATATTTTCGAGGTTTCTTACTGGTTCGATTACAGGGGTATTCTCCGGAGCGTTTTTTAAATTTATGCAGCAATCATAATATACTGATCTGGAACCTGTCCAATCAAAGAGATTTTTATGAATTCTATATCAGTATTGCCGGCTACCGGAAATTAAAGCCTCTGCTGAAAAAAACGAAAACAAAAATCATTATATTAAAGAGGATCGGATTTCCTTTTTTTTTGTACCGTTATCGGAAGCGGAAATTATTTTTTGCCGGAATCGCCGCCAGCATCGGATTTCTGATTTATCTGACAACGTTTATCTGGCTGATCGACATCAACGGAAATTCCCTGATCACGGACGATGCGATACTGACCTTTTTAAAAGAAGAACATGCGTCGTTTGGCAGTAAAAAAAACAAGATCGACTGCGCCGGATTAGAAGAAGCGCTTCGGACAAAGTATGATAATATCATTTGGGCATCGGTACGTTTAAACGGTACGAAAATGACGATTGACATTCAGGAAAATCTGATCACAAAAGAAGATGCCGGAGAAGAAAAAGCCATGCCGGACGGCGCATACGACCTGACGGCGGAAAAGGGCGGCACGGTCACCTCGATTATTACCAGAAACGGCACACCGCTTGTCAAATCCGGCAGCAAAGTAAAAAAAGGAGATATTTTGGTTGGAAGCCGCCTGGATATTTTCAACGACAGCGGCGAGATCATGGATTACCAGTATGTCACGGCTGACGCGGATATACTGGCGCAGACCAAGTATACATACGAAGATACGTTTCCGATGGTGTACAGCAAAAAAGTGCGGGCAGGAGAGGGGAAAAGCGCCTACAGTTTCAGTATTTTTTCCTATCAGATTTCTTTGCCGTCTGCATTCCAGAAAAAAGAGCCGTACATATCCTATACGGAAAGCAGGCAGCTTGCCATTGCAAAAGATTACTACATACCTGTGATTATAGAAAAAACAACCTTCTATCCCTGTGAGTACCAGGAAGTAACACTGACAAAATCACAGGCAAAAGAAAAAGCTGACAGCGATGTGGCACAATTTTTAAAAAAATTGGAAGAAAAGGGTGTGCAAATCACAGATAAAAATGTTATGATAGATTTTAAAGACCGCAAGTGCAGGGTACATGCCAAAATTTCCGCGGTGGAAAGAATCGGCAGATACCAGCCTGCAGAGGTCAAACATATATCTACGGATGAAAGGCTGACGGAAGATGAGTCTGACTGAACGAAATTTAAATATACCGCCGGAACATATTGCAAATATCTTCGGGCTGTTTGACACTTATATGAAAACAATTGAACGGACGTTCCATGTGACCGTTGTCGTACGGAATGATTCGATCAAACTTTTAGGAAGCGGTGACGGACTGCGTCATGCCGAAAAGGTGTTTCACGAGCTGTTGGCGCTGGCTGTACAGGGCACAGAAATCACGGAACAAAACGTATCCTATGCCATTTCTCTAGCCGTAAAAGAGCAGCCCGTCTCTCTGGCAGAAATCGACAGGGACTGCATCTGCCATACGATCCAGGGAAAACCGGTAAGTCCCAAGACACTGGGACAGAAAGCCTATGTCGACGCCATACGGAATAAAATGATCGTATTCGGACATGGTCCCGCCGGAACGGGAAAGACATACCTTGCCATTGCCATGGCAGTAACGGCGTTTAAAAATGAAGAAGTGGGACGGATCATTTTAACCCGTCCGGCGATTGAAGCGGGAGAGAAACTGGGATTTCTTCCCGGAGATTTACAAAGTAAAATCGATCCGTATCTGCGTCCTCTTTACGACGCTCTTTTTCAGATTATGGGAGCGGAAAGCTTTTCGCGCAATACGGAAAAAGGACTGATCGAAGTGGCGCCGCTTGCATATATGAGAGGACGGACACTGGATCATGCATTTATTATTTTAGATGAAGCGCAGAATACAACGCCGGCGCAGATGAAGATGTTCTTAACGCGCATCGGCTTCGGTTCCAAAGTCGTAATCACCGGAGACGCCACGCAGAAAGACCTTCCGCCCGGCGTAACGTCCGGCCTGGATTCGGCGATGTCAGTTCTGCGCAAAGTGGACGAGATCGGGATGTGCGAGCTGACCAGCAGCGACGTTGTGCGCCATCCCTTGGTTCAGAAAATTGTCCAGGCATATGAAGATTACGAATCGCGCCGGCAGAAACCAAAAACAAGACAGGCAGGTACCAAACGATGAAACAGAAGATGCCCTTAAAAAGGTTTCGGAATTATTTTGGCATCGTCTGCCTGACGTTCTGCGTTTCCGCCTTTTTTGCATATCAAAATTCTCTGCTGCTGGACAGGATTTTAATTGATCTGTTCGTGAACGCCGTTTTCCTCGGGGTCTTATTTTATATGCTCGAGAGCGCAAGGATCCGCCGGCAGATCGGAAAAAGCGCTGCCAATGATTACGGCAGGGTGTTTGGCTGGTACGGGATCGGCTGTATCGTAACTGCCGGATGTTATTTCCTGCCGGAATTTACGGCTCCTGCCGGCGCAGTCGCGTTGTTTTTAAGCCTTGCCGCCAATATCGAAATCGCGGTCGGCTTAAGCGTTTTTTTAAGCGTGATGTTATGTACGGCAACGGGAGCGTCCGTCTATGAGCTGGCGGCGTATACCCTGCTTGCTTTAATCGGGGGCCAAATGTCAAAAACAATGCACGAACGACCGCACCGTCTTTTTGGCTGCATTATCTTTGCCTGTGCATCGTGCAGCATCCCGCCTTTGTTTTCCTATCTTTCATCTTCGTCCTACCACAAAGAACTGCTGTATTGGAACGGAGGATTCGGGATCTTCGCAGCCGTCTCATTTTATCTGCTTTCGGACAGGCTCTACGACAAGAGTGACCACGAAGAACCGGACGTATGCGAACGGATCTTACAACCGGATTATCCGCTTGTGACCGATATTAAAAATTATTCCAAAGCAGAATATGTCCACGCCATGAAGTCTGCTACGATCGCAGGAAAATGCGCCGCAGAAATTCAGGCAAACGCGCTTGCGGCAACGGCAGCGGCATTTTATTACCGCCTTGGCGTGCTGGAAGGAGAGCCTTTTATCGAAAACGGTGTCCGTCTGGCGGAGGAAAATTGCTTTCCGCAGCTTGTCATTGAAATTCTTTCCGAGTATAATGGGGAAGAGAGGTTGCCCTCTTCCAAAGAGTCTGCTATAGTACATATGGTAGACGCCTGCTTAAAGCGGATTGAACTGTTAAGTTCCCAGAACCTTTCGTCTTCCTGGAATCAGGATATGGTGATCTATCAGACGCTGAACGAAATTTCTGCAACGGGAATCTATGACGATTCCGGGCTCAGTATGAACCAGTTTTTAAAAATCCGCGAATTATTAGTACGCGAGGAGATGGGATATGACAATACGGATTGAACAGGAAACCGAAGTACCGTTTGACTTTGATTACTGCACACTGGCAAAAGAAACCGTCGTCTGTTCATTGGATCAGGAAGCGTTTCCGTATGAAGCGGAAGTGGGGCTGACGCTTACCGACGCTGCATCCATACAGGAGATCAACCGCAGATACCGGAAGATCGACCGGCCGACGGATGTTTTGTCGTTTCCTATGCTTACCTTACAGGCAGCGGGAGATTTTACGGGAATCGAAGACTGTCTTGCCAATTTTAATCCGGATACCGGAGAGGCGCTTTTGGGCGATATCATAATTTCCGTTCCAAAGGTGATCGAACAGGCAGATGCCTTTGGACATACGATCCGGCGGGAATTTGCATTTCTGATTGTACATAGTGTCCTGCATCTTTTGGGGTATGACCATATGACGCCCGAGGATGCGGCATTTATGGAAGATAAACAAACAAATATCTTAAAGAAAATGAACATCTTAAGGGAGGATAAGCAATGAAACACATGAAAAAAGCAATTCTTCTTGCAGCGGTCTGCTGTCTGGCATTTTCCGGATGCGGAAAATCAGAACCGGAGCCTGTAGAAGAAAACACAGAAAGTACGGAAATCATAGAAACAGAATTACCGGAAGAACTGCCTACGGAAACGGAAGAAGTCGTTGACATCAATGATCCGAACAGAAATCCTCTGACCGGAGAAGCGATGGATGCGTCGATCGCAGCGCAGCGGCCGGTTACGTGTATGATCGGAAATACGACGGATGCGATGCCGCAGTACGGCGTCGGCAATGCAGATATTATCGTAGAAGCTCCGGCAGAAGGCGGACTGACCCGTCTGATGACCGTTTATCAGGATTACGCCAACCTTCCGACGATTATGTCGGTCAGAAGCTGCCGTCACTATTACGCATATCTTTCCAATGAGTTTGAAGCAATTTATGTGCATTACGGACAGGCAATCTACGCAACCGAGATGTTAAAAAGATTTGATGACTTAAACGGTCTGGACGGAGATCTTGCCGACGTTACGTTTTTTAGGGACAAGTCCAGAAAATCACCGCACAACGCATATATCAACGGGGAAAGCATTATTGCAGGAATCAAAAAAAGAGAATACCGGACGGAGCACGGTTCCGCATACACCAACACGTTCCGTTTTGCAGCAGAAGAAAACCCGATGGAAAACGGTCAGGCAGCAGTCGTGGTTGAACCGGGATATTCCGTAAATAAACCGTGGTTCGTTTACAATGAATCGACCGGATTGTATGAAAGATATCAGTATAAAGCAGCGCATACGGACGGAAAAACAGGCGAACAGCTTGCATTTAAAAACGTGATTTTCCGCGTATGCGACTATAAAGTAGAGCCGGACGGAAAATATCTGGATGTCAAAACGGCATCTTACAGCGGACATGGAAAATACATTTCCAACGGAAAAGCAATCGATATTACATGGGTAAAAGAAGTCGAAGACGGCGTCTGCAGATACTATGACGCAAACGGAAATGAGATCGAACTTAACCCGGGCAAAACCTGCATTTGTATTACATTAAACGATGCAGAAGATAAGATCGGCGTATATGCAAGCGAAGCAGAGTTTGAAGCTTCCAGAAATTAATCGGTTTTTACAGATAAAATCGGTTTAAATACGAAATTAATGCGAATACTATGACTGGTGATTATAATGAAAAAAGTCAACGGTATTCGCATTTTTTTTATTCTTACGGTGTTGTTTTGGATCGGATGTTATCAAATCGTTCTATTGAGGGAAGAGGAAGAACCGATTGTACTTCCATCCACCGAACAGACAGAGATCGCAGAAGAACCGGAAACCGAAACGCAGGAAGCGGCGGCACTTCCGGTCAGCCGAACAATAGAGTATAAATTTGTCATAGTAGAAGAGGCCGATTATCTGACGGTTTATTATGCAGACCAGAGTACCGTATATGAGTATACGGATATTCGCTACTCTGACCTTGAGGATTCTCTGCGGCAGAAAATACGGCAGGGCTACTGGGTCAAAGACGAAGAAACCCTGTTTGGATTTCTGGAAAACTACAGCAGTTGATTTTACGGTTGAATCTGAGATTTTCTTATGCTAAAATGTCTGACATGGGAACAAGTAAAAGCAAAAAAATCAGATGGAAAAAAGTAATAATCATAGGCGGCGGCGCTTCCGGCATCACGGCAGCTATTTCTGCCGCGCGCATGGGCGCAGAGGTTTTACTGATTGACCATATGGACAGAATCGGTAAAAAAATTTTATCGACCGGAAACGGAAAATGCAATTATACAAACCGAACGCAGGGAGTACGCTTTTACAGAGGCGAAGACCCTGCATTTGTATTGCCCGTATTCCGACAGTTCGGATTTGCGGAGACCATTCGTTTTTTTCATGAACTGGGCATTTTTCCCAAAGAGCGGGACGGCTATTTTTATCCGGCAAGCGGACAGGCATCCTCGGTATTGGATGTGCTGATGATGGAACTGCGGCGGCTGAATGTGGACGTGCGCACGGGCTGTGAAATTTTATCTGTCCGAAAGAAAACACATACGTTTGAAATCCAAACACGACAGGGAACATTTGTTTCGGACAGCTGTATCTTTGCCTGCGGCGGTATGGCGTTTCCGAAATCGGGAAGCGACGGAAGCGCATTCCCCCACATTGAAGCGTTCGGGCATACGTTTACGTCTCTTGTGCCCGCGCTTGTCCAAATGAAGGCTAAGCAGTCATTTTTTAAATCTATTGCAGGAATTCGTGCAGATTCACTTGTGCAGCTATACATAAATGACCAAATGGTCTGCCAAGACCGGGGCGAACTTCAGCTGACGAAAGAGGGAATTTCCGGAATCCCAGCCTTTCAGGTCAGCCGGTATGCGGCAAAGGCGCTGGCAAACAAGCAAACGGCTGCTGTCCGCCTGGACTTTATGCCGGATCTCTCTGTCCGGGAACTGAAACGGGAACTGGAGGAACGCTTTTACCGGGGTGACGGCAAAACGGCACAGGAAGCGCTGATCGGCATGATCTCCAAAAACCTGATTCCTGTTTTTTTAAAACAAAGCGGGATTTTACTGCACCATCCGGCAGATCAGGTTTCCAAAAAAAGTCTGGCCGCACTTACCGGCACGCTTAAGCAGACGACCGCTGATATTGTCGATGTAGAAGGGTTTGACCGGGCGCAGGCCTGCGCGGGAGGCGTGCATACCTCAGAGCTGTCTGCGCATACGTTAGAATCCAGACTGATTTGCGGACTCTATTTTGCCGGAGAAGTCATTGATATCGACGGGATGTGCGGCGGGTATAACCTGCAGTGGGCATGGTCTTCCGGTTATGTGGCGGGTATGCATGCCGCCGGGCTTCCTACAGAAACAACGGAATCGGCCAACGATGCATCGGACCATACGGCGCTTATACGGAAGCAGAAAGGATAAGTTTATGATACGCATCGAGCAGTTAAAACTTCCGATTACACATACAAAAGAAGACCTGAAAGAAAAACTGTCCAAAACATTAAAATTAAAACAGGAAGATATTCTGAATTACCGGATTGTAAAGCAGTCGATCGACGCCAGAAAAAAGAACGATATCTGTTATGTCTATGCCATAGAAGCCGACACGGCAGACGATCGGAAAATCGCAGACCGGCTCCGTCATGCAAATATCCGGTACGAAGAAAAGACAGTATACCGTTTTCCTGCGCCCGGAAATGAAAAGCTAACCCATCGCCCCTTAATAGCCGGCAGCGGTCCGGCAGGACTTTTCTGCGCTTATATGCTGGCAAAGGCAGGGTATGCGCCGATCGTTTTAGAGCGGGGCAGGTGCATGGAACAACGCCGCAGAGACGTGTTTCGGTTCTGGAACGACGGCAGTTTGGACGAAACTTCCAACGTTCAGTTCGGGGAAGGCGGCGCCGGGACATTTTCAGACGGAAAACTCAATACCTTGGTAAAAGACAAGGCCGGCAGAAACCGAAAGGTACTGGAGATTTTTACCGCGCATGGAGCGCCGGAAGAAATTCTCTACGAAGCAAAGCCGCACATAGGTACGGACGTACTGGCAAACGTGATTCCTTCCATCCGTCAGAAAATTATTGCGATGGGCGGAAATTTTTTGTTTGAGACGGCTGTAACGGATATCGGGATCCGCCGGGGCAGGCTGCATGCCGTACAAATCAACCATGCGGACTGGATCGACACAGATGTTCTGGTTCTTGCGATCGGACACAGTGCCCGAGATACGTTCGCCATGCTGCACAGACACCTCATACCCATGGAAGCCAAAGCGTTTGCCGTAGGACTGCGCGTGGAGCATCTGCAGGAGAACATCAGCCGCAGCCAGTACAAAGAAGCCGCAGCCCTGCTGCCTCCCGCCTCTTATAAAGTAACAGCCAAAGGCATGGACAACAGAGGCGTCTATTCCTTTTGTATGTGCCCGGGCGGTTATGTCGTAAACGCTTCATCCGAACACAAACGCCTTGCCGTCAACGGGATGAGCAATTATAAACGGGACAGCGCAAATGCAAACAGTGCGATCATCGTATCCGTTACACCGGCGGATTTCGGCAAAGAAGGACCTCTTGCCGGCGTCGAATTTCAACGCAGCCTGGAAACGCGTGCATATCAGCTGGGAAACGGCGCGATTCCCCAGCAGCTGTACGGAGACTTCAAACGGGAAAGGATCAGTACGTCGTACGGTTCCGTCTCTTCCGTCACATGCGGGAACACACAGTTTGCGCCCCTGCATCGGCTTTTCGCTCCTTCGGTCACTATTTCCATCATAAGCGCAATGGAGCAGTTTGCAAAAAAGATTTCTGGATTTGACAGCGACGATGCTGTTTTCTCCGGTGTGGAAAGCCGAACGTCCTCTCCGGTCAGAATCTGCCGGAACGACGATTTCCAAAGCAGTGTAACCGGCATTTACCCATGCGGAGAAGGCGCGGGATATGCGGGAGGAATCATGTCTGCCGCCATGGACGGCATCAAAACGGCGGAAGCCGTCGCAGGCAGATATTATTGAATCTTCGGTTTCCTTATGCTAAAATGTTTGGCAGACGAAACGGAGAAACGGAAGGAAGAAAGACTTTGAGTGAATATACACCAATGATGCGGCAGTACCTTGAAATCAAAGAAGAATACCCGGACTATGTTCTTTTTTACCGTCTGGGCGACTTTTATGAAATGTTTTTTGAAGACGCAGTTAAGGTGTCCAAAGAACTGGAACTGACGCTGACCGGAAAAAACTGCGGCGTAGAAGAACGCGCGCCGATGTGTGGCGTTCCACATCATGCAGCGGAAGGATATCTGAACAAACTGGTCAAAAAAGGATATAAAGTGGCGGTCTGCGAACAGGTAGAAGATCCCAAAACGGCAAAAGGCATCGTAAAACGGGAAGTCATCCGCATTGTTACGCCCGGAACGAATACGGACAGTCAGGCATTGGACGAGTCCAAAAATAATTATATTATGTGTATCGTTTATCTGGAAGACAAATACGGTATTTCCATTGCAGACGTCAGTACGGGAGATTATTTTGTAACGGAAGTGGATACCGAACGCAAGCTGTCGGATGAGATCAACAAATACTGCCCCGCAGAAATCATCTGCAACGAAGCGTTTTATATGAGCGGCGTAGACTATGAAGAGATCCGGTATCGGTTAAACATCTGTATCAGCGCTTTGGAAGCCTGGTATTTCAGCGAAGATACCGCATTCAAGACGCTAAAAGACCATTTCCGCATCCATTCCCTCGAGAGCATCGGCCTGCATGATTTTCCCTGCGGCAGTATTGCGGCGGGATCGCTGCTGAAATATCTCTATGAAACACAGAAAAATTCCCTGGCCCATATGACGGCGGTCCACCCATATGTGACCGGAATGTTTATGGTAATCGACAGTTCCACCAGACGAAATTTAGAACTTGTAGAAACATTGCGGGAAAAAGCGCGGCGCGGATCGCTGCTTTGGGTGCTGGATAAGACAAAAACGGCAATGGGAGCGCGGATGCTGCGTTCTTTTATCGAACAGCCGCTGATTGAAAAGCAAAAAATCACAGAACGGTTGGAAGCGGTAGAAGAGTTAAACCGCCATATGATCACACGGGAAGAGCTGCGGGAATATTTAAATCCGATCTATGACCTCGAGCGGCTGATCACGCGCATCACTTACCAGACAGCCAACCCAAAAGACCTGCTCGCATTTAAAAACTCTATCCGTATGCTTCCCCCGATGAAACAGTTAATGGAAGATTTTCGTACGCCCCTGCTGCAGAGGATTTTAGAAAATATAGATTCTCTGGAAGATATATTCGCACTGATCGAGCGCGGGATTTCCGAAGAAGCTCCTGTGCTTTTACATGACGGAGGCATTATCCGGGAAGGATACGACGAAGAAGCCGACCGTTTCAGAAAAGCCAGAAAAGACGGGAAACTCTGGCTCGCGGAATTAGAGGCAAAGGAACGGGAAAAGACCGGGATCAAAAATTTAAAAATTAAATATAATAAAGTGTTTGGCTACTATCTGGAAGTGACGAATTCTTACCGGAATCTTGTGCCGGACTATTTTACCAGAAAACAGACCCTTGCCAATGCGGAACGCTATATTACACCGGAATTAAAAGAACTAGAGGATACGATTTTAGGCGCCGAGGATAAGCTGACCAGCCTGGAATACGAACTGTTTTGTTCTATCCGGGAAACGGTAGCCGCCGAAGTGCTGCGCATCCAAAAGACGGCGAAAGCCGTCGCTTATCTGGATGTGCTTGCTTCGTTTGCCTATGTCGCCCAGCAGAATCGGTATTGTAAGCCAAAGCTCAATCAAAAAGGCGTCATCGATATCAAAGGCGGCCGCCATCCTGTCGTAGAACAGATGATCCAAAACGAAATGTTCATCAGCAACGATACGTACCTGGACAACAGCAGGCAGAGGATTTCCATTATTACAGGTCCGAATATGGCGGGCAAGTCCACCTATATGCGCCAGAGCGCGCTGATCGTCCTAATGGCGCAGATCGGAAGCTTTGTGCCCGCGGATTTTGCCAATATCGGCATTGTAGACCGGATTTTTACGAGAGTAGGCGCATCGGACGACCTTGCCAGCGGACAGAGTACCTTTATGGTGGAAATGACGGAAGTCGCCAATATTTTAAGGAATGCCACGGCGGATTCCCTTTTGGTTTTGGATGAAATCGGACGCGGGACAAGCACGTTTGACGGTCTCAGCATTGCGTGGGCTGTCGTGGAGCATATCAGCAATCCGAAACTTCTAGGGGCAAAAACGCTCTTTGCCACTCATTACCACGAATTGACTGAATTGGAAGGGAAGCTTGACAACGTCAACAATTACTGCATCGCCGTCAAAGAAAAAGGCGACGATATTGTATTTTTACGAAAGATCGTCCCAGGAGGAGCGGACCAAAGCTACGGCATCCAGGTCGCAAGGCTTGCGGGACTGCCGGAATCCGTTCTGGAGCGGGCAAAAACAATTGTCGAAGAACTCAGTGCAAACGATATTTCGGATATTGCCAAAAATATCCGCGTAGGAACGACGCCCAAAAAGAAAAAAACGGTTTTGGATGAGGTAGATCTGACGCAGATGTCTCTATTCGACACGATAAAAGACGATGATATCATTTCCGAGTTACGGGACGTGGATATCAGCCATTTAACGCCGATCGAAGCGATGAATAAGCTCTATGAGCTCCAGAATAAGATCAAAAACCGCTGGTAAACGATTCCATACATATTTCAGGAGGCAGCTATGGCAGAAATTGCATTGTTAAGCCAGGAAACCATCGATAAAATCGCGGCGGGAGAGGTAATCGAGCGTCCTTCTTCCGTTGTAAAAGAGCTTGTAGAAAATTCCATAGACGCCGGGGCAACGGCGATCACGGTCGAGATCAAAGACGGCGGGATCTCTTTGATCCGCATCACGGACAACGGATCCGGCATTGAAAAAAATCAGGCCGCCCGGGCATTTCTGCGGCATTCGACCAGCAAGATCAAATCCGTAGAGGATCTCTTATCCGTATCTTCCCTCGGATTTCGCGGAGAAGCGCTCTCAAGCATCGCAGCCGTTGCGCAGGTGGAGCTCATTACCAAAACCGCAGCAAATCTGACCGGCATCCGCTATGTAATCGAAGGTTCTGTGGAAAAAGAAGCAGAAGAAATCGGAGCGCCGGACGGCACAACGTTTCTGGTACGCAACCTTTTTTACAATACACCCGCCAGACGGAAATTTTTAAAAACGGCGCAGACGGAAGCCGGTTATATCCATACGCTGACCGAACGGCTCGCCCTATCCCGTCCGGATATCTCGTTTAAACTGATGATAAACAATCAGATGAAGCTGCATACTTCCGGAAATTCCAACGTAAAAGACGCCGTCTATCAGATTTACGGCAGGGAAATTGCATCTTCTCTGATACAAATAGAATCCTCCAATGAACTGTTTTCCGTTTCCGGATGGATCGGAACACCTGCAGTCTCCAGAGGAAACCGGAATTTTGAAATGTATTTTATCAACGGCAGATATATCAAAAGCAGCCTGATTGCCAAAGGGCTGGAAGACGCTTATAAGCCGTATCTGATGCAGCATCAGTATCCGTTTAGCGTCTTATACTTTACGTTTGACAAAACGCTGCTGGATATTAACGTACACCCGGCGAAGATGGAACTGCGATTCAGCGAAAGCCAAAAGATCTATGAAATGCTCCATAACGCCGTAAGGGAAACGCTTTCGCAAAAAGACCACATCCGATCCGTTTCCGTCGGTCCCCGTATGGAGGGCAGAGAATACGGACGCACATCTTCCTCCAAAGGAAAAAACAAAGAACTGCCGCCGGAACCGTTTGAAAAAAAACGGATGGAACAGATGAAAGCGGCGATTCAAAAAGACTCTCCTTACGAACCGAAATATCCGGATCATACGGAGAAAAAATCCGTACATCCGCCGAGTGAACTCCCGAAAAAAGCAGTACAAAGCCAAGTAGCTGCAAATAAAACATGTTCGGTTCCAACGGCTGCGGCAAATCCGTCAGCCGCACAGTATAGGTCTGGCTCAACGGAAAAAAGGCAGCCCGAGCCGGAATATGTACAGGAAGAAATCCGATACGAAGGAAAGTTTTTATCAGAAGAAGCGCAAAAACAGCATAAACTCATCGGGCAGGTATTTGATACCTACTGGCTGGTGGAATATCAGAAAAAACTGTTTATCATCGACCAGCATGCCGCGCATGAAAAGGTATTGTACGAAAAAATGATGCGTTCTTTTGAAAACAGGGAATCTACGACGCAGATCTTATCGCCGCCTCTGATCCTCTCTTTAGACGAACAGCAGATCGATTCTCTGGAAACGTTTCAGAAACAGCTGGAGGCGCTTGGATTTGAGATTTCCCCGTTCGGCGGACGGGAATATGCCGTCTGCGGCGTACCGGGCAACCTGTTTGGATTAGACGCCAGACAGATTCTGCTTGAAATTTTAGATTCCCATCCGGACATCAAAAAATCTGCGCCGCCAAAGCTTGTACTGGAAAAAATAGCGTCCATGTCCTGTAAAGCCGCCGTAAAAGGAAGCCATGCGCTTGGCCGAAGAGAAGCAGAAGCGCTGATCGGGGATCTCTTAGCGCTGGAAAACCCTTATTTTTGCCCGCACGGAAGGCCGACGATTATTTCGATGGACAAATCAGAATTAGAGAAAAAATTTAAAAGGATCGTATGATATGAAACCACCGCTTATTATCCTTGCAGGACCTACGGCAGCAGGAAAAACAGCGCTGTCCGTAACGCTTGCGAAACAAATCAACGGATCCGTGATTTCAGCGGATTCCATGCAGGTATACCGATACATGGATATCGGTTCCGCGAAAATCAGGACAGAAGAGATGCAGAATATTCCGCATTATCTGATCGACGAACTGCTTCCGGACGAAGAATTTAATATCGTCCTGTTTCAGAAACTGGCAAAGAAATACCTGGCAGAAATTTATGCCGCCGGCAGAATACCGATTCTTGCCGGAGGAACCGGATTTTATATTCAGTCCGTACTCTACAACATCGATTTTTCCAGGGAGAAAAGTTCTCCCGCAATCCGGAGAGAATTGGCGGAAATAGCCGAAAACGAAGGAACCGAAGCGCTGCACAAACGACTGGCCAAAGTCGATGCCGATTCCGCACAGGCCATTCATCCGAATAATGTAAAGCGTATCATCCGCGCTTTGGAATTTTACCGGCAAAACGGCTATCCGATCTCAAAACACAACAGAGAAGAACGGCAGAAATCTTCTCCCTACAATTTCGCCTATTTTGTTTTAACCGACGACAGAAAACGGCTGTATGCGCAGATTGACAAACGTGTGGACCTTATGATGGAACAGGGTCTTTTCGATGAAGTAAAGCGGCTTAAGGAAATGGGTTGCCACAAAGGCATGGTGTCTATGCAGGGACTCGGATATAAAGAACTTTTGATGCATCTAAACGGAGAGATTTCTCTGGATGAGGCCGTATACCGCATCAAACGGGACACCCGGCATTTTGCCAAACGACAGCTGACCTGGTTTGGCAGAGAACGGGATGTAAACTGGCTGGATAAAAGTGCATTTGGTTATGATGCCGACGCCATCGCAGCGGAAATGCTTTCCGTTTTAAAAGAAAAGGGGATACAGACATGAAGGAATCTACACTACTCCAAAAACAATACGAAAACCTTGGAATCTGCAGGGAAGTCTATGACTTCGGCAGCAGGATCGAAGAAGAGTTAAAAGAACGTTTTGCCCGGCTGGACCAGACAGCGGAATTTAACCAGATGAAAGTTCTTTCTGCGATGCAGAAGCACAGAGTAAGCGCCGAATGTTTTTCGGCATCCAGTGGATACGGGTATAACGATCTGGGCAGAGATACGTTAGAAGCGGTATATGCTTCGTGTTTTCACGGGGAAGACGCCCTGGTTCGCCCGCAGATCACTTGCGGAACACACGCCCTTGCCCTGGCTCTGCTTTCCAATCTGCGTCCCGGCGACGAACTGCTTTCTCCGGTAGGAAAGCCGTACGATACACTTGAAGAAGTGATTGGTATCCGTCCATCCAAAGGTTCTCTGGCAGAGTATCAGATTTCCTACCGACAGGTTGATCTGCTTGCAGACGGCAGTTTCGATTACGACGGGATCCGAAACGCAGTGAATGAAAAAACAAAACTTGTCACGATACAGCGGTCCAAAGGATATGCCGCAAGAAAAACATTATCCGTAGACAGAATCGGAGAACTGGTCTCATTCCTCAAACGCATCAAGCCGGACGTGATTTGTATGGTGGACAACTGTTACGGAGAATTCGTGGAGGAAAAGGAACCGTTAGAAGCGGGCGCCGACCTGATCGTCGGATCGCTGATTAAAAATCCCGGCGGCGGACTTGCGCCGGTCGGCGGCTATATTGCCGGAAAAAAAGAATGCGTGGAACATGCGGCGTACCGCCTGACTTCTCCGGGACTCGGCAAGGAAGTCGGCGCATCGCTCGGCGTTATGCAGTCGTTTTACCAGGGTCTGTTTTTGGCTCCGAATGTAGTAAATGCTGCGTTAAAAGGTGCCATTTTTGCAGCAAATATCTATGAAACGCTGGGATATGATGTCCTGCCGAATGCCGAAGAAAGCCGCCACGATATTATCCAGGCGATTTCGTTTCACGATCCGAAAGCAATGAAAGCATTCTGCCAGGGGATTCAGGCAGCGGCTCCGGTGGATTCTTATGTCACGCCGGAGCCGTGGGCCATGCCGGGATATGACAGCGATGTGATCATGGCGGCGGGAGCTTTTGTACAGGGTTCTTCGATCGAACTGAGTGCGGACGGTCCCATCAAACCTCCGTATTCCGTTTTTTTTCAGGGAGGATTGACCTGGCACCATGCAAAATTCGGCATTTTGATGTCTCTGCAAAAACTTTATGAGCAAAATCTTGTTAACAAGCGCCTAATGTGTTAAAATGATGTGAATGGCTTTTTGGAATCCATGTTTTATTTCTACAGGCAGGAGAGTAGAAAGGATATTCCATGAATCGTCACTTTACGGTAAAAGAATTGCCGGAATCCGAGAAACCCTATGAGAAATGTCTGCATTACGGAGCAGAATATCTTTCAGACGCAGAGCTGTTAGCCGTCATTATCCGTACGGGAACCTCTGGAAAACAATCCATTGAGGTTGCGCAGGAGATTTTAAACCGCAACGAAAAAAACCTTCTGAATCTATACCATATGAGCCTGAAGGATTTTAAAGAAATCCCGGGAATTGGTACGGTCAAGGCAGTCCAGATGAAATGTCTGGCAGAAATCACCAAGCGTATGACAAAAGCGGTCAGGCTCCGCAGCGTAGCATTAAACAGCGCGGAGTCGGTAGCGTCCTATTATATGGAAGAGCTGCGCCATGAAAACAGGGAAAAACTGATGCTGTGCATGTTTGACTCCCAATGCGTCCTGCTTGGAGAGGAACTCATCTCCATAGGAACCGTCAACGCATCGTTAGTATCTCCCAGGGAAATTTTTCTTCGGGCGCTTTCCAATCAGGCTGTCTACATTATCCTGCTGCATAACCACCCCAGCGGCATACCGCTGCCGAGTACACAGGATAAGCAGATCACCAGAAGAATACAGGAAAGCGGAGAAATGATAGGGATTCCATTATCGGATCATATCATCATAGGCGACAACCAATATTTCAGCTTTAAAGAGGAGCGTCTGCTGATCTGACGGCGGCAGACGGAAGGGAGAACTGTAATGAACAACAATATTTACTGCATTGATCTGGGTACCTGCAATATGAAAGTATTCTGTAAATCAATAGGCAAAATATTAAATGAGAAAAATACAATTGCTATTGTAAATAAGAACCAGATGTACGCGTATGGAGACGCTGCATACGCAATGTATGAGAAGGCGCCGGAAACAATTCACGTGACGTTTCCCATTACGAACGGGGTCATTGCCGATTTTAATAATGTCCAGAATATGATCTTTGATTTTCTGGAGACGCGTGCAAAAGGAAAAGTCCACGGAGCCGAATTTATTGTTGCAGTGCCTACGGATATTACGGAAGTAGAAAAAAAAGCATTTTTTGACCTCTTCTATAAAAGTAAGGTAAAGCCCAAAAATGTCCAGCTTTGTGAGAAACCCATTGCCGATGCCGTAGGGCTTGGTTTGGACGTCAATGAGCCTACGGGCGTTATGGTCGTAGATATCGGGGCGGACACAACAGAAATTTCCGTGATTTCTTTAGGCGGTCTCGTATTAAGCGATCTTTTGCACTTTGGCGGAAACCGGATCGACGAATCCATCATCAGCCATATTAAACGCACGTATAATCTGGTCATCGGACAGAAAACGGCTAAATCTTTAAAAGAGTGCCTGGGCTGCGGCCTGCCGGGCAGGGAAGAGAGCATGATCATTGTCGGACGCGATCTTGTCAGCGGCCTTCCGATCGAACTTGAAATCAGCGCGCAGACGGTGTATGAAGCAATCAAGGATAATTTGAATTCCATCTGCAATTCCATTAAAATGATATTGGAAAAAACGCCTCCTGAAGTGGCAAGAGATATCATCCATTCCGGCATCTATATTACAGGCGGCGGATCCCAGATCCAGTGTCTGGACGAGCTGTTTACCCAGATTACCAATATCCGCGTCAACACCTGCGAAAATCCGGAGGAATCCGTTGTGCGCGGTTTGATAAAAATTGTATCCGAAAGCAAATACAAGCATCTGACTTTCAATATGAAAACAAGAATCTTGAAATAATTGAGGTAATTTCATGAAACGGAAATCAAAATTTAAGCTTCCATCCAAATATATGCTGATTCTCTTAACGGCAGTATGCGGAATTTTGGTTTATGCCAGTTTTACAATGAATCTTTCCGGAGGTCCACTGAATCAAGTAGCGGGCTATGTCTTTATTCCCATGCAGAGAGGCATCAACTATGTAGGGCGCTGGATTTCGGATAAGACGGATAATCTGAAAGACTTAAAAGACGTCATGGAGGAAAATCAAAAACTGAAAGTTCAGGTTGACGAGCTTACATCCGAGCTCAATACGATCAAACTGGAACAGTACGAACTGAACAACCTGCGGAAGCTTTTAAAGCTGGATCAGAAGTATCCCAGTTATGATAAAGTCGCTGCAAATGTGATCGGCAAAGACGCCGGAAACTGGTTTTCTCTGTTTACAATTGACAAAGGAACGAACGACGGCATACAAATCGATATGAATGTAATCGCCGGCAGCGGTCTCGTAGGTATCGTTACAGACGTCGGTCCCAATTATGCAAAAGTTCGTTCCATCATCGACGATGTCAGCAAAATCAGCGGAATGGTACGGACGACTTCGGACCGCTGTATCATACACGGAGATTTACAGGAAATGAACGCAAACCAGAATATTTTGCTTACGGACCTGAAAGATTCCAAAGATAAAGTTGCCGTGGGAGATCCCGTCGTAACCTCGAATATCAGCGACAAATATCTGCAGGGAATCTTGATCGGATATATCAATACGATAGGCGTAGATTCCAATAATCTGACAAAATCAGGAACCGTTACTCCGGCAGTTGATTTTGAGCGCATTGAAGAGGTACTTGTCATTTTAGAAAAAAAAGAGTCTGGAGAGAAAGAATAACGGAGGCCCTGATGAAACGTAAAATTACGGTTGTTTTGATAGTCATTGTCTGCTTCTTACTGCAGAGTACGTTATTTAAAGCGCTTTCCATTGCGTCAATTTCTCCGAACCTTCTGATCATCGTCACTTCGTCTTTCGGTTTTATGCGCGGAAAAAAAGAAGGGCTTATGACCGGATTTTTCAGCGGTCTTTGCATCGATATTTTCTACGGAGGTACGCTTGGGTTTTATGCTATGATCTATATGTATCTGGGATATGTCAACGGCATGTTCCGGAAAATTTTCTTTCCGGAAGATATCAAACTGCCGATGATTTTGATCACCGCAAGCGATTTTGTCTGCAATCTGCTGGTGTATCTGTTTCAGTTTCTGTTCCGTAGAAAATTTGCGTTTCCCTATTACCTGACCCATATTATCATACCGGAATTGATCTATACGATTCTTGTCACCGTCTTTTTGTATTTTATTTTACTAAAGATCAATCAGAAACTGGAGATGTCAGAAAAAAGGAGTATGAGTAAATTTGTTTGATTCCATAAAAGAATACGTAATTGCTTTTTTTAAATCCAGACTGTTCGTTCTTACCGCCGTTATTATGATCTTATTCGGGATCCTTCTGCAGCGGGTATTTGTGCTTCAGATCGTAAACGGAGAAGAATATCTGAACAATTATGTTTTAAAGATAGAAAAACAGCGGGAGCTGAAAAGCACGCGGGGCAATATCTACGACAGGAACGGCAAGCTGCTGGCTTACAATGAGCTGGCATACGCTATTACGATCGAAGATAACGGAAGCTATGAATCTCTGGAAGAAAAAAACAATTCCATCAATCATGTGCTGGAGATGATTTTTCAGACGTTAGACAAAAATGGAGATTCGATAGATAATACATTTGAAATTTCATTAAAAGAAGGCGGCGGATATGCATTTAATGTAGAGGGCAATACCCGGAAACGCTTCCTTGCCGATGTCTATGGACGTTCGAATATCGAAGACCTGGCATTTAATAAGAAACTCGGATATAACGAAGGAGAAGCATCTGCCGAGGACGTAATGAAATATTTACAAAGCGAAAACAAATTCGGCGTTACCGGTAAGTATAAAGGAGAACTTGCTTATCGGATCACGGTGATTCGGTATGCCATGTCCAAAAACAGCTATCAGAAATATATTTCCACAACGATCGCATCGGATGTCTGTGAAAACACAATCGCCTATATCAGTGAAAATGCAGGCACACTACAGGGGGTAGAAGTATCCAGCGACACCATCCGAAAATATGTAGACAGCAAGTATTTTGCACAGATCATCGGTTATACAGGAAATATCTCTCAGGACGAATATGACTCCCTTTCCAAAGACAACAAAGATTATTCGTTAACGGATGTCATCGGAAAATCCGGGATCGAACAATACTTGGATGTGACGCTTCGGGGAAAAAAGGGAACGGAAACCGTATATGTCGACAACCTCGGTAAAGTGGTGGAAACAAAGGAGCGGATCGAACCGATTGCCGGAAATAACGCATACCTTTCCATAGATGCCGATCTGACAAAAGTCGTCTATGATCTTCTGGAAATGGAAATTGCAGGAATTGTATATGATTCCATCCGAAATATAAAAGATTATGACGCTTCCAAAGTAAAAAAGGCGTCTGATATTGTAATTCCGATTGACGACGTCTATTTTGCGCTGATTGATAACAATATTTTAGATACGGATCGTTTTTCCAAAAAAAATGCAAGCGAAACCGAACAGAGCGTCTATGCAGCATTTGTTTCCAAACAGGCAGACGTGCTTGCCTCGATCCAGTCCCAGCTTACCACGGAATCTGCCGTACCGTTTGGAGATCTCGATAACGAAAACAAAGATTACATCACATTTATTATTTCGATGCTGAAAGAACAGAAGGTTCTGGTGACCGATCGGATCGATACCGAAGATTCGGTTTATGTCCAGTGGGCGGACGGAAGTATCAGCCTGAAAGATTATTTAAACCATGCCATTGCCAAAAACTGGATCGATATCACGGCATTTTCCGTGGATGAGAAGTATTCGGATTCCAATGAAATTTATGCTGCGCTTTTAAATTCTATTCAGGAAGTGCTGAAACATGACTATGATTTTTCCAAAATTATTTATAAATATATGATTCATCAAAACCTGATCAGCGGCTCGCAGCTTTGTATCCTGCTGTACGATCAGGGGGTATTAAAATATGATGAAGCGCAGGTTGCCTCATTGACATCGGGCGCCGTATCGGCATATAATTTCATACGGGAAAAAATCAAACACCTGGAAATTACGCCGGCGCAGCTTGCCTTAGATCCCTGTACCGGCTCCTGTGTGATCACAAATGTAAAAACGGGCGAACTATTAGCTCTGGTATCCTATCCCGGTTACGATAATAATCGTCTGGCAAATACCATGGATTCCAAATATTGGGAGAGCCTGCGAGGGGACCGTTCCAATCCGCTTTACAACTATGCCACACAGGAAAGAACGGCTCCCGGTTCTACGTTTAAAATGGTTTCCGCTACGGCAGGTTTTGCGGAAGGGGTTATCGATACCGAAACGGAGATTCTGGACGAAAGCCGGTTTACACGTCTGGAAGAAAAGGGTCCTACCTGCTGGATCAATCCTTCCAGCCACGGAATCATCAATCTATCCGAGGCAATCCGGGATTCCTGCAACTATTATTTCTATGAAACCGGATACCGTTTAAGCTTAAACGGAATGGTTTATAACGAAAAAAAGGGAATTGCGGCAATCCAGAAATATGCATCCTTGTTCGGACTCGACGATACGGTCGGCATTGAAATTCCGGAAAGCGAGCCGCAGGTAGCGGACGAATACCCGATCACGGCAGCCATCGGACAGAGTAACAACAACTATACGACAGCGCAGATTGCACGGTATATTACTGCCGTTGCCAATAAAGGAACAGTCTATCAGGAAACATTGTTAAAAGAAGTACGGGATTCCGACAACAAAAACGTATTGGAAACGTATGCGCCTTCGGTCAGAAACCAGGTCGACGTTTTGGACGCAAAGCAGTGGGATGCCATCCATTCCGGCATGCGTATGATGGCGGAAGAATCTACCAGCTTTAAAGATTTTCCGATCGCCGTGGCAGGAAAAACAGGTACGGCGCAGCAGGTAACCTATCGGCCCAATCACGCGCTTTTTGTAGGATTTGCGCCTTTTCAGAATCCTGAGATTTCCATTACGACAAGAATTGCCTACGGTTATACTTCACATAATACATCCGATATATCCAGAGATATTTTAGCGTACTATTTCGGCGTAAACAAAGCGGAAGACCTGATCAACGGACAGGCAAAAAATGTCAGCGGCGGATCGAATGCCATCACAGATTAACAACGACTCAGAAAACAGGAGGAATCATATGTCTCAGCCGGTTATTATCAAAAGCAATAAATACGGCATCCGGCTCATCCTGGATGCGTATATTCCGTTTCGGGAATTGCTCACGCATATTGCGGACAAATTTACGGAATCCGAAAAATTCTTTAAAAACGCACATATGGCAATTGCTTTTGAAGGAAGAGAATTATCTGCAGAAGAAGAGTACCAGATTTTAGATACCATATCCCGGAATACGAGCATCCATGTCGTATGCGTGATCGATAACAATATAGAATACGAAGAATACGCCAGAGAACAGGTAGAGAGGGCTCTTACACAGGACTCTGAAAATACCGGAAAATTTTACAAAGGGACGCTGAGATCCGGACAGGAACTGGAATGTGAGACAAGCATTGTAATCCTGGGTGATGTCAATCCCGGAGCGACGGTTATCTCTGCCGGAAACATTGTGATTCTGGGCGCGTTAAAAGGAACTGCCTTTGCCGGAGCTGCCGGAAACGAGACTTGTTTTGTCGCGGCGCTTGATATGAATCCGGTGCAGATAAAAATCGGAACTGTCATTGGCAGAAGCGAAGACAAAAAACTTCGTGTCTCTATCCGGGAACGCAGAAAAACTTCGGCAGAACCCCAGGTAGCGTCCGTGTCGGACGGACATATTCTGATCGAACCAATTACGAAAAATACTTTTAATAATATTTAATTTCAGGAGGGAGAACTATCATGAGTGAGGTAATTGTAATTACATCCGGTAAAGGAGGCGTTGGCAAAACAACGACAACTGCCAATGTGGGGACCGGTCTGGCACAGCTGAATAAAAAAGTCGTATTAATTGATACGGATATAGGACTTAGAAATTTAGATGTTGTTATGGGATTGGAAAACAGGATCGTATATAATCTTGTGGATGTCGTAGAGGGAAGCTGCAGGATCAAGCAGGCGCTGATCAAAGATAAAAAATATCCGAATCTTTCCCTTCTCCCGTCTGCGCAGACGAGGGACAAGTCTTCCGTTACACCCGAGCAGATGAAAAAGCTGACGGATGAACTGCGGGAAGAATTTGATTACATACTCTTAGACTGTCCGGCAGGCATTGAGCAGGGATTTCAGAATGCAATTGCAGGCGCTGACCGCGCGATTGTCGTGACAACACCGGAAGTATCTGCGATTCGTGATGCAGACAGGATCATCGGTTTGTTAGAAGCAAACGAGATCAAACAGACACAGCTGATCGTAAATCGGCTTCGAATGGATATGGTAAAACGGGGCGATATGATGTCGGTGGAAGATGTATGTGAAATCCTTGCGATCAATTTAATCGGCGTCGTGCCGGATGATGAACAGATCGTTATATCAACCAATCAGGGCGAACCTCTCGTCGGTTCGGACGCATTGGCAGGAAAAGCGTTTACCAATATCTGCAAGCGGATCATCGGAGAAAACGTTCCGTTTTTGGATTTACAGAAGAAATCGTCTGTATTTACAAAGCTTGCTGGATTGTTTAAATAAGAATAAGGGAGGATAAAATGTCATTCGCGGACTTTTTTAGAAAAAAGAACTCCGGCAATATTGCAAAAGACCGCCTGAAATTGGTTTTAGTATCGGATCGGGCGAACTGTTCACCGGAAGTTATGGAATTGATTAAAAACGACATTATTCACGTCATATCGAAATATATGGAAATTGATGCGGAGGGTCTCGATATTCAGATTACGCAGACGGAATCCGAAACGGATAACGGTAAAGTACCTGCGTTATATGCAAATATCCCGATCAAAGGTATGCATCATTCTTCCTAAACGAACATTGTTTACTCCACAGACGGAATTTATCAGGAAAGGGAATTGACAGATTATTTATGCTGAAACAATATAAGCTTAGAAATTATAATTTCAGATTGGTGTTCTATGTTGTTGCGCTTACCATTCTTGGGATTCTGGTGATTGGAAGCGCCAAAGAATCTGTCCAAAACAAGCAGACCCTTGGACTGTTTTTGGGCATCATCGCCATGCTATGCGTTTCTATGATGGATTATTCGTTTCTCCTTCGGTTCAGCTGGCTGTATTATATTATGAATATCGGTCTTTTGGTTCTGGTAAAGGTAATCGGCGATGATTCCAACGGCGCTACCCGCTGGGTTGAAATTGCAGGTCTTCGATTTCAGCCTTCTGAACTGGCTAAAATCATTATTATCTTGTTTTTTGCATATTTTTTTATGAAGCATCAGGAACAGTTAAATACCGTAAAAATTTTAGGGCTCTCTTTTATACTCGCCGGCATCCCTTTGGTTTTGATCAAAGAACAGCCGGATTTATCCACAACGATCGTTACGGCTGTCATCTTTGTTTCTCTCTTGTTTATCGCCGGACTGAGTTATAAAATAGTAATAAGCGTCCTTGCCGTCAGTATCCCTTCGTTTATTATATTTATCAGCCTCATTTTGCAGCCGGATCAAAAAATTTTGGATCCTTATCAGTATAAACGCATTATGGCATGGCTTCAGCCGGAAAAATATGCGGATGCAGCTTATCAGCAGTTAAATTCCAAAATGGCGATCGGTTCCGGCCAATTATGGGGAAAAGGGTTAAATAACAGCCAGATTACATCCGTTAAAAACGGGAATTTCATTTCGGAGCCGCAAACAGACTTTATCTTCGCCATTGTCGGAGAAGAACTTGGATTTGTCGGGTCTGTTATCGTAATCGTTTTATTATTTTTAATTATATTAGAATGTATATTAATGGCAAGAAAAGCAAAGGATATTTCTGGAAGATTAATTTGCTGCGGAATGGCTTCCTTAATCGGTTTCCAGGGATTTGTCAATATATGCGTTGCTACGGGCCTTATGCCCAATACCGGACTGCCGCTTCCATTTGTCAGTTACGGTCTGACATCTTTAGTTACTTTATTTCTGGGAATCGGATTCGTTTTGAATGTAGGATTACAGCCTAGAAAATACGGAATGGGGGACACATAATGAATATAGGTTTAATTGCACATGATTCGAAAAAAAAATTAATGCAGAATTTTTGTATCGCTTACCGCGGAATCCTTTGTAAAAATGAGTTATTTGCAACGGGAACAACCGGACGACTGATCGAAGAGGTCACGAACCTTTCAATCCATAAATATCTGGCAGGTCATTTGGGAGGAGCGCAGCAGCTTGGCGCTCAGATCGAACACAATGAAATCGATCTGGTCATCTTTTTGCGCGAACCGCTGTCTCCAAAGTCTCATGAACCGGATGTCGACAGTGTTGTGCGTTTATGCGATACGCACAATATTCCCCTGGCAACCAATCTTGCAACGGCAGAATTGCTGATCAAATCGTTAGACAGAGGAGATTTAGAGTGGCGTGAAATGTATAAATAAAAAAATAATCAAAGTTTTGCTGCCGGTATACATTCTATTGGGAAGCGGATGCGGACAGGCAGCTTCGGAAGTAACATTTTCGGATGCCTATGATATCTATGAAACTTCCAAACAATATGCGATCATTTCGGCAGACGATACGTCGCTTGCGCATACGGCAGATTTTTTCGCGTCGGATTTTTGCGTATCTGACGGCAGCGATTTTGGTACGGACCGTACGGATTCTCAGGTCTGCGGTGCGTCCGGCGTATTTAACCTGAATCAAAAAGAAGTGACATATTCCCAGAATATATACGGCAGAATGTATCCCGCCAGTACAACCAAAATCCTGACGGCGTATCTTGCATTAAAATACGGCGATCTGGACGCGGTTTTTACCGTCAGTGAAAATGCTGCCGATCAGGCTGCCGATTCTTCTGTCTGTCATTTAAAAGCAGGAGACCGGCTGACGTTAGAACAGCTCCTTTACGGACTCATAATGCAAAGCGGAAACGATGCGGCAGTTGCGATTGCAGAGGGAATCTCCGGAGATGTCGATACATTTGCAGAGTTGATGAATCAGGAAGCCAACGCATTAGGAGCAATCGATTCACATTTTATCAATCCTCACGGACTACATAACGAAAAACACTATACCACCGTATATGATCTGCATCTTCTGTTTCAGGCGGCAATCCAAAATGAAACGTTCGTAAAAATCCTTCGTGAGACGGAATTTACGGCAGATTATATAGACGCAGCCGGAATGCCGGTGCAGCAAATCTGGATGAGCACAAATAAATATCTGATGGGAACCGAAAAAGCCCCCGGAGGAATTACGGTAATCGGGGGAAAAACCGGCACGACAAACGACGCCGGTTATTGTCTTGTTCTTTTAAGCAATAACAGCGCAGGCGAGCAGATCGTATCGATCGTGATGAAAGCAGACTGCCGCAACAATCTCTATTATTATATGAATGAATTGCTGTACGGATTTTCAGGGAATTAAATTTTATGGTAAATTGTAGGATTTACGGTTGAATATTCGTGCAATTTCTAATATAATAGACTTTATAAAAGGAGAGTTTACAGATCCTTAATAGACAGAATAACAGGAGGAAATTGCCATGGTTCAAATTATTGCAGGTGAAAAGGGAAAGGGAAAAACAAAATTTTTATTAGAAAAAGTAAATGCTGCCGTTCAAGCAGCGAATGGAAATATCGTATATCTTGACAAGAGTCAAAAACATATGTATGAGTTAAGCAACAAAGTCCGTCTGGTCAATGTGATGGATTTTCCGATTACAAATTGCAGCGAGTTTATGGGTTTCATTTGCGGAATCGTTTCACAGGATCATGATCTGGAAGAATTGTATTTAGACAGTTTCCTCACAATCGCAAACATGCAGGAAGACGAAATCAGTCATGCAATCGAAAAATTGGACATTATCAGTGAAAAATATCATGTGAAAATCGTACTCAGCGTATCCATGGATAAAGAAAAACTTCCGGAATGCGCAAAAGCGAAAGTTATTATTTCCCTGTAGAACATATATCTGCCCTTAGCGTAGATGCCTGCAACCGGCACATCTTTGCGCTAAGGGCATTCTTATACTCTTTTACGCCTGCTCCATGCTGCGGATCCTTCCATAGGCGGTTAACAGATACAATCCGCCGATGCCTACCAGCGCATAAACGATCCTGGAAAGCCAAGACATACTTCCAAATAAAAAGGCAACCAAATCAAAACGGAAAAATCCAATCAATCCCCAATTGAGCGCGCCGACAATGACAAGCGTCAGGAGCGTATAATCTAAAGCTTTTGAATTCATAAAAAATTCCTCCTTTTTTCTTAGTATGTCTTTTTTTTGGCTGCTTATACAAAACATGATTGTTTTCCTGTTTGATAAATGTTAGAATATAGGGTATTGAATTCCTTGATATCATAGGAACAGCATAAGGAAGGTAGGATTGTGGCAAAAAACAAAAAAATTGTTCGTTACCGAAAACCGTTTCATTTAAATATCGGATTGATCATTTTCGGAATTATATTAATCTATTTGATGTTTTACATTTACTCTTATTTTACTTCTACGCATATATCCGTATATGAAGTGATTTACGGAACGATTGCAGTAAATAATTCTTATACGGGACTTGCGCTGCGCAGTGAAGAGATCGTATTGGCAGAACATTCCGGAGAAATTAATTATTACAGAAAGGAAGCCTCAAAAGCAGGCATCGGAGATTTAATCTACTCGATCGACAGCGACGGAACGATTGCCGGTGCAATCAATTCTGCCGATGAAGATACGATATCACTAAATAAAGAAAGTTTAGAACATCTGGAAAAAGAAATTTCGGAATATTCCAACAGTTATCAATCCAATGCGTTTTATCAGATTTACACGTTTAAAGACGATATCAACGCGGAAATATCAGAAGCGTTAAGCATGGGAGCTTTAAATTCCATTACAGACACCGTTTCGGCAGCCGAAAATAACGCGACATTCCATAAAGGGACGTCTCCGAAAGACAGCATCGTCGTCTATTATACGGACGGCTATGAAGACGTAACGGCAGAAACGTTTGCACCGGAAATGCTGGACGAGTCTTTGTACAGCAAAGTAAATTTAAGAGATAAGAAACGGATAGAAACAGGTGAAGCTGCCTGTAAACTGATCACGGACGAAAACTGGGAGATTGTTTTTGCCGTCACAGAAGAAAAAGCAAAACAGATGGAAGGCGCTTCTACCGTCCGCATCCGATTTAAAAAAGATAATACGGTTACACGCGTTCCGTTTACGATTACGGAACGAGACGGTGAATTTTATATGATCCTTTCTCTTTCCCATTCTATGATCCGATTTGCCGCAGACCGGTACATCGAATTGGAATTGCTGTTTGAAGAAGAAACAGGCCTTAAAATCCCAAATTCGGCGATTACGACAAAAGATTTTTACACCGTTCCGATGGAATATTTCCAAAAAGGCAACAATTCCAACGAAGAAGGGATTATGATACGAAAAACCGATAAAAACGGAAAAACAGAAGACTCCTTTGTAACGCCCAATATTTATTTTGCAACGGAATATTCCTACTATGTAGACGGAGAAGAATTAACGGACGGCATCGAGGTTTTAAAACCGAATTCCAATCAAACCTATACCATACATGAGACCGCAAAGTTAGAGGGAATTTATTGTATTAATAAAGGATATGCCGTATTCCGCAGGATCGACGTAATCTATCAAACCGAAGAATACGCAATCATTCGGAGCGGAACAGAGTACGGCGTATCGTTATACGACCATATCGCGCTCGACGGAAGTACGGTGACTGAGAACGTGATTGTCAATAAATAATCGGAAAGGAAAAAAGTTATGTTAACAGAAAATTTAAAACGCGTAGAAGAAAACATCCAAACGGCATGCCAAAGAGCCGGAAGAAAACGGGAAGAAGTGACTTTGGTCGCTGTCAGTAAGACAAAGCCGGTATCGATGCTTTCAGAAATTTATGACTGCGGCGTCCGCAGCTTTGGAGAAAATAAAGTACAGGAACTATGTGAAAAAAGAGAATTGCTTCCTGCCGACATACGATGGCATATGATCGGGCATCTGCAGAGAAATAAGGTAAAATATATCATCCGTGATGCAGCGCTGATTCATTCCGTAGATTCGTACCGCTTGGCGGAAGAGATCAATATACAGGCAAAAAAGATCAAACGGATCGTCCCGATTTTGCTGGAAGTAAATATTGCAAAAGAAAGCTCAAAATTCGGCGTTGCTGCCGAAGAGACGCTGCAGCTGGCAGAAGAGATTTCAAACCTAGATAATCTGCGGATTGAAGGTCTTATGACGATTGCTCCGTATACCGAATATCCGGAAGAAAACAGAATTTATTTCCAAAAATTAAGAGAATTATCTGTTGACATAGGTAGGGAAAACATCGATAATGTATCTATGGGTATTTTGTCCATGGGTATGACGGGCGATTATATGACAGCAATCGAAGAAGGCGCGACGATTGTCCGTGTTGGGACAGGCATTTTTGGGGCAAGAAATTATAAAAACAGTTAGGAGATTTTATTTTCATGGGAATGATCGATAAATTTTTAGATGTCATGCGTCTGAATCCGGAAGATGATGAAGATGACTTTTATGAAGATGATTTTTACGAGGATGACGAACCGGAAGTTACCAAAAGAAGCTCCCGGAAAGAACGCAAATCCGCAGAATATGACGAATCGCCTTCTAAAAAGGATAAATCCAAAACAGCGCCAAAGATTACGCCTATGCGGTCAGTAAAAAAACAGGGAATCGGCGGAATGGAAGTATGCGTGATCAAACCTACATCTGTAGAAGACGCACGGGAGATTACAGAAACCTTATTATCCAATCGAACCGTCATCTTAAATGTAGAAGGTCTTGATATTGAAATTGCACAGCGTATCATTGATTTTACAGCGGGTTCCTGTTTTGCAATCAGCGGAAACCTGCAGAAAATTTCAAATTACATATTTATTATTACGCCGGCATCTGTAGATATTTCGGGAGATTTCCAGAATCTGCTGGATTCGTTCAGCACTTCCGGGCTTCATACAGATCTCTAAGAAGAGCCGGGAAACGGGAGTATTATGGAACAGCAGGAACAAATTCTTACAAAAAAGCGGCTGATTGACCTGTCGCGGATTGCAGACCGTAAAGGAGCCGTTACATTCAGTAATTTTTTAAATATAAATGAAATAGATCTTTTTCACCAGATTTTGGCTGATATAGAAACCGGATATCGGCTTTCCGGAGGATATGAATTTGCAGAGCGTCAGATGATAGCATTTATCCCTGATGCTCTTTGTTATAACGAAGATGCGGCAGAACAGGAGTTTCCGATCGTATGCCTGCGGTTTTATCCGGCACATTTAAAATTTGCCGATTCCTCCATATCTCACCGGGACGTCTTGGGCGCTTTGATGCATCTGGGCGTAGAACGGTCCAGAATCGGCGATATCCGGATCAAAGACTGCAACTATTATATCTATTGTGAAGAGGGGATATCGGAGTATCTGCTCGCATCTCTGGACAAAGTCAAACATACTACGGTAAAAGGAGAGAGAGTATCTTCTTCCGTTTGTATCGAACAATCCTTTCAGACGGTGGAAGGAGTTGTAACATCGACCCGTTTGGATGCGATTGTGGCGTTTGCCGTAAAAAAATCAAGGAGCCAGGCGTCCGCACTGATTCACTCACAAAAAGTCTTTGTCAACGCATGTACCAAAGATTCCAATGCCTGCGAATGCAAACCGGGAGATATCATTTCTGTCCGTGGATTCGGTAAATTTATTTTTGCCGGAGAACATGGGGAGACAAAAAAAGGACGTGTCAAAATTACGATAAAAAAATACATGGGATAGGAGAGCGGAATATGTCAAAGTCAATCACGGTTTCTTATGAAGGAAAGCCCTGTTATGATATTCTATTGGAACAAAATTTTTTGAAACTGACACCAAAATTAAAAGAACTTAATATTTCACCCAAACGAAAAGTCTGTATTGTTACGGATTCCAATCTTGCCGTACTGCATGCAGATGCGCTGGCCGAATGTATCAAACCATATTTTGATTCCTGCATCACATTTTGTTTTCCTGCCGGCGAACAGTCAAAAAATCTGGATACCGTGCAGAACTTATATCAGGAATTAATAAATCATCATTTTGACCGCAAAGATCTTCTGATTGCATTCGGCGGCGGGGTAGTCGGCGATCTGACTGGGTTTACGGCAGCAACCTACCTGCGCGGCATTGATTTTATTCAGATCCCAACGTCGTTGCTCTCACAGGTTGACAGCAGCATCGGCGGTAAAACGGGCGTGGACTTTTTACACTATAAAAATATGGTCGGCGCTTTTTACCAGCCCAAGCTGGTATATATGAATCTTTCTCTGTTAAAGACACTTCCAAAAGATCAGTTTATCTCTGGTATGGGAGAAGTGTTAAAACATGGTTTCATAAAATCCGCCGATTATTTTTCCTGGCTGAAACAAAATCAAATGCAGATTATGAATCTGTCCTTTGATATCATCGAAGAAATGATCTATCAAAGCTGTCAGATCAAACGGGACGTGGTTGAAAGAGATCCAAAAGAAACGGGCGAGCGTGCTCTGCTGAATTTCGGCCATACGATCGGTCATGCCGTTGAAAAACTCTCCGATTTTAAACTCAGCCATGGGCAATGCGTAAGTATCGGTATTGCAGCGGCCAGCCGTTTATCCTGCGACGTTGGAACCCTGCGCAAAGAAGACTGCGCGGAAATTATCCGTACATTGCAGGCGTTTGGGCTTTTGGTATCCGTCAGCCGTTTTACACCACAGGAAATTCTTTCCGTCAGCAAATCCGACAAAAAGATGTCCGCCGGCAAAATCAAATTTATTTTATTGGAGTCGATCGGAAACGCCTATATAGACGCCGACTTAAGTGATGCGCAGCTTTTATCCGGGATCACCTCTATTTTAAAAGATTCCGACGGCAGAAGAGAAGAGGACACACAAAATGGAACAGAACTCTAAGACAAACAGAACCTATCTTCTGGCAGGGATCTTCGGCGTCACAGGCTGCATCGCATTTGACCAGTTTACAAAATACCTCGCCGTAATCTACTTGAAAAACAAGCCCCCGCTTTCACTGATTTCCGGCGTGTTTGAATTATCCTACCTGGAAAACCGCGGTGCGGCATTCGGCATTTTACAGGGACAGAAACTTTTTTTGGTTCTGATCACGGCAGTTATGCTTTCTCTGCTTGTTTATATCTATCTGCGTATTCCAAGAGAGCGTTATTACCGCCTGATCCGGCTTACGCTTACGCTTTTGATATCCGGCGCCATTGGGAATTTAATCGACCGATGCCGGCAGGATTTTGTGATCGATTTTTTCTATTTTTCTCTGATCGATTTTCCTGTATTCAATGTAGCCGATATTTATGTTACGGCAGCGGCGGTATTACTTATTTTTCTTTTCCTGTTCTACTACAAAGAAGAGGATATTGATCTGCTCCTTAGATTGTGTTCATTTCGCAGAAAGAAAGATCAAAACAAATGATGGAAACCTTTATTTTTGAAACGGAAGAAACGGATGCGGGACTTCGTCTGGATAAATATCTGTCCGAGAAAATGGAAGGGTTTACCCGTTCTTTTCTTCAGAAATTAATGAAAGACGGACAGATTACGGTAGACGAACAGGCGGCAAAAGCGGGATACCGCATCAAACCTGCACAGACGGTCAAAATAACTCTTCCGCCAGCTATCGATACCGAAATCGTTCCCGAAAATATCCCGCTGGATATTTTATATGAAGACGAGGATCTTTTAATCGTCAATAAGCCGAAACATATGGTGGTTCACCCTTCTGCAGGTCATACTTCCGGCACATTGGTGAATGCCGTTATGTATCACTGCAAAGAAAGCCTCTCCGGAATCAACGGCGAAATACGACCGGGAATCGTCCATCGGATCGACAAAGATACGACCGGTTCCCTGATCGTCTGCAAAAATGACGAAAGCCATGTATGTATTGCAGAGCAGATCAAAGAACATTCGATTCGCAGGATTTACCGCGGCATCGTATCCGGAAACCTAAAGGAGCAGGAGGGAAGGATCGAGGGCAATATCGGCAGGCATCCCACAGACCGAAAAAAAATGGCGGTATTGAGCCAGGGAGGGAAACCTGCCGTAACACACTATAAAGTCTTACAGCAATGGAATCATGCGGCTTATATGGAATTTCGCCTGGAAACCGGCCGGACACACCAGATCCGCGTGCATATGGCAAGTATCGGGCATCCGCTGCTGGGCGATACGGTCTACGGCAATGCAAAAAATCCATATCGCTTAGAAGGCCAGACGCTTCATGCCATGACGATCGGTCTAATGCATCCAAGAACCCAGGCATATCTGGAAGTATCCGCGCCGTTACCTGGGTATTTTCAGTCTTTAATCAAAAAATTAAATCAAAATTATTGATTTGTATATACTTTTTTGCAAAAAACGCGTATAATATTTTATTATATAATAAAGGTGGGATTTTTATGAGTCATCATATTTATACAATCGGAAGAGAATTTGGCAGCGGCGGAAAAGAGATCGGCGTAACTCTTGCAAATCGCCTCGGTATCAAATGTTATGACAAAGAACTCTTAAAAGAAGCTTCGAAACAGAGCGGTTTTTGTGCGGAAATCTTTGAAAATCACGATGAAAAGCCGACAAGTAGTTTTTTGTATTCCCTGGTAATGGATACGTATTCCTTTGGCGGTTATTCATCCGCGCCGTTTTTGGATATGCCGTTAAATCACAAGGTATTTCTGGCACAGTTTGATACGATTAAAAAGATTGCGGAACAGGGTCCCTGCGTAATCGTAGGCCGCTGTGCAGACTATGCGCTGGCAGACAATCCGGACTGCATGCATATTTTCATTCATGCAGATCTGGATCATCGAATCGAACGGATATCTGAAAAAATGAACCTTCCTGCGAATAAAGCCCGCGATACCATCTTAAAAACCGACAAACAACGTGCCAGCTATTACAATTATTACACAAGTAAAAAATGGGGAGACTCCAGAAGTTATCACCTCACTTTAGACAGCGGGCATATCGGCATAGACGGATGCGTAGACCTGATACTGGCATATCGGGAACGGTTCCGCAAGCAGTAAAAAGAGAACTTGGAAGACATAAAACCCCCGTACAAAACTATTCGCAAAAGACAAGTTTAACGAATAGTTGGTATGGGGGTTTCGGATATTATATGATCTTGTACCAACTAATTCGTTAAACTTGTGGGAACTACTAACTTGCGAAAACTGCTATGTTGTATAGAATTTTGATTTCTGTCTTGGTTTTAGATTGTTTGGGAATCCAGGACGATGGTGAAGGGACCGTCGTTTTCCAACGTTATTTTCATGTCTGCACCAAAGATTCCGGTCTCTGTTTGATATCCGGCTGCAATGCATTGTTCGATGATATATTCGTACAATTGATTGGCAAGGTCTGCACTGGCTGCCTGGATAAAGGATGGACGGTTTCCTTTTTTACAGTCTGCATAAAGGGTAAATTGTGATACCAATAGTAAGCTTCCGTCCACGTCTTTCAGCGATAAATTTGTTTTACCTTCGGAATCTTCAAAAATACGCATGTTCAACAACTTTTTGATCATCTTATTAGCAATTTCTTTTGTATCTTCCTCTGACACTCCGATCAGTACAAGAAAGCCTTTTCGAATCGATCCGGTGACTGTTCCGTCTGCTTTGACACTTGCATGGTTTACGCGTTGTATGAGAAATCGCATATTCTTCTCTCCTTTTTCGTTTTGTTCCTGATTTTCATTATAACCTTATATGACGTTAAAGTTTTTCTATCCTTTCTCTTACTATGATCCCTGAATTTTGAATACTTGTCAATGACTTTTTATGGATTTTCCCTTCCAAATAGTTTATAATAACTATTGCTATCCTCAAATAGACCAAGCTCGGATTACCGGCTTTACGCTAAGTGATTCTTAACATAAAGAAGAGGTGAGATTATGAAGTTACAGCAATTATTAAGTTATACCAGAAAAGCCGTAGACGATTATGGAATGATTCTGCCGGGGGATAAAATTGCCGTTGGAATTTCCGGAGGAAAAGACAGCCTTGCCATGCTGTATGCCCTGAAACATCTGCAGCGATTTTATCCGAATCCTTTTGAATTATGTGCGATTACCGTTCATCTGGGTTATGAAGAGTTTCATCTTGATCGGGTAAAAGCCTTATGTGAAGAGCTTGACGTTCCTTTTTATGAGGTTTCTACCGACATTGCAAAGATTATCTTTGAAGACCGAAAAGAGGCTTCTCCCTGCTCTCTCTGCGCCAAAATGCGTAAAGGAGCGTTAAACCAGAAGGCAAAGGAACTGGGCTTTCATAAGGTTGCATATGCCCACCATAAGGACGATATCGTGGAGACAATGCTTCTTTCGCTCATTTATGAGGGAAGATTCTATGCATTTGCTCCCGTGACCTATTTAGATCGGATGGATCTGCACGTGATCCGTCCGATGATGTACGTTACCGAAGCGGATATCATTGGGTTTTGGAACCGCTATCACCTTCCGGTTGAGAAAAATCCCTGCCCCGTAGACGGTGTAACAAGGCGCGAATATGTAAAACAGCTCTTAAAGAAACTAAATCAGGAAAATCCGGGCGTTAAAAACCGAATGTTTACGGCAATCTGCAACGGAAATATCCCCGGTTGGCAACACATTTTACCATAACAGACAGAAAGGAAATTCGTTATGAAAGAAAAAGCATATCATGAAAAGGTTACGATTCAAAATGAATTAAAGTTAAGGGAATTGTTGCAGACACTGCCCAATTTCTGCCGTGATTATTTTATCGGCATCGAACCGACGACCTCATCCAGAACACGGATTGCCTATGCCTATGACCTGGGAATCTTTTTTGAATATATGCATGAAAACAATCCTTTCTGCAGAAAAACAGAGATTTCAGAATTTCCGCTTACCATCTTAGATCAGATTAAGGCTCAGGATATTGAAGAATACTTGAACTGGTTAAAGTATTACATTAAAGATGAAGTTGAACACACCAATAATGAACGCGGCATCTCCAGGAAACTGGCATGCTTAAGGAGTTTTTACCACTTTTTTTTCCGGACAGAGCGAATTTCAACCAATCCGGCAGAATTGGTAAAAATGCCGAAACTGCATGAAAAAAACATTGTACGGCTGGATGTGGACGAAGTTGCTTTACTGTTGGATGAAGTGGAGTCCGGTGAAAGTTTGACACAGCGTCAGAAAGCATACCATGCACAGACAAAAAAGCGCGATCTGGCTATGCTGACGCTGATGCTTGGAACGGGAATCCGTGTATCCGAATGTGTGGGACTGGATATTTCCGACGTAGATTTTAAAAATAACGGAATCAAGGTACACCGAAAAGGCGGCTACGAGTCCATTGTATATTTCGGTGAAGAAGTGGAACGTGCGCTTTTAGATTACATACAGGAACGAACAAAAATCATTCCGGCAGAAGGCAGCGCCAATGCTCTCTTTCTTTCGATGCAGAAAAAACGCATGAGCGTCCGTTCTGTAGAAAATCTGGTAAAAAAATATTCCAAACTGGTAACGTCTTTAAAAAACATTACGCCGCACAAACTGCGCAGCACATACGGAACCGCCCTGTATCAGGAATCCGGGGATATTTACCTGGTTGCCGACGTATTAGGGCATAAAGACGTCAATACAACCCGGAAACATTACGCGGCACAGGCAGATCAGCGGCGCAGACAGGCTGCCAAACTGGTTCGTCTCCGGGAATCGGAATAACTTATATATCAGAACGATCCACAACCTGTTGGATACGGTTTTGTACCAGCAGGGCGATTTCATTGGTTTTCATATCTTTGTAATCTGAGTACGGGATTGGCTGCAGATAATGAACCTGTGTTGTTATTTTCCCGAAATGAAAACTATTGAATACTTTATAGGAATCAATCAGTGCAACCGGCACGATGGGTACTTTTGCTTTGATTGCAGCTTTAAAGCTGCCGGCTTTAAACCCTGCCACATGATTTTTGTTATTAAATTCATATCCGCCTTCCGGAAACAAAATATAACGCTTACCCTCTGCTACATCTTTTGCCACTTCATTGATAATCGTAAGTGCCTGTCGAACATTATCTTTCTCCAGTCGTTTCCCCTGGATCAAATCTATAAATTCCTTCACTAAAATGGAATTCGACTTTGCCTTGTCCATAACAATGGAACAGGGCAATTTGTGCGTATGAATAATACCCAGTGCATCATACTTCCCCTGATGATTGGGATACATGATATAACCGCCTTCTTTGGGAAGATTTTCTGCACCATACGATTTCGTATGTACTTTCCCGGAAAACTTCATCAGCCGTATAACATGTCTGGCAAGATTATACCTCTCTTCTTCCGAATACCGATCCGGATGTTCCGATTCCCGCCGCATTTTGGGAATAATATAAGGGGCCCGGAACAAATTCATAATAATCACATAAATGAATCTTAACATTTCAACTCTCCTTAGTTCTCTATTATACGTGATTTTACAAAAAAAGACAAGAAAAAGTATCGGAGAGGCTTTTACAGCCTCCCCGATACTTATATGCTAGGGATTTCGGTATTTATATAGAATACCTTATTTTAACATCTTTTTCATTTCGTCCGCAACGAACTGTACTTTTGTTCCAACGATTACCTGAACAGATGTCTTGCTCGGTCTCATAACGCCTGCAACACCTGCAGATTTGATCTTTTTCTCATCGATCTTTGTATAATCATTGATTTCAAGACGAAGTCTTGTAATACAGTTGTCAAGAGATTTCACGTTATCTTTTCCGCCAAGACCTTCTAAAACGATCTTAGCAACTTCTGTGAAATTATCGTTAGAAAGAACAACTCTCTTCTCTGCTTCCAGATCGTCATCTTCCCTGCCAGGGCTCTTTAAGTTAAATGTTGTGATAACGAAACGGAATACTATGTAGTAGATGATACCAACTACGATTCCAACCGGAATCAGGAACCACGGATTCTGTGCTAACGGTGTGAAAGCACTGAGAACCATATCAATGGAACCGCCGGAGAATGAGAAACCAGCTCTGATCGGAAGCGCAACTGTGATACCTGCAGTAACACCTGCTAATAATGCATGAACTACGTATAAGCCAGGAGCCAGGAACATGAATGAGAATTCAATCGGCTCCGTAACGCCTGTAAAGAAGGAACAGAATGCTGCAGATGCAAGCAAGCCGTAAACCATTTTCTTTTTCTCAGGTTTAGCAGTATGATACATAGCCAGGCAGGCTGCCGGAAGACCGAACATCATGAACGGGAAGAATCCTGTCATATACATACCAGTCTCGCCGAATACACCCGTATTGCCCCAGAAATTGCCAAGGTCGTTGATACCAGCAACGTCGAACCAGAATACGGAGTTTAATGCATGGTGCAGACCGAACGGAATCAGCAAACGGTTGAAGAATGCATAGATACCAGCTCCAACTGCGCCCATTCCAAGGAATGTCTCTCCCAAGGAAACCAATGCGCCGAAAATAAGCGGCCATACGAAGAATAAAACACCAGATGCAACGATAGAAAAAACAGCCGTTACGATTGCTACGGCACGTTTACCGCTGAAGAATGCCAATGCATCCGGTAATTTCGTACTTTTAAATCTGTTGTAGCATGTGGAACCAATGATACCGGAAAGAATACCGATAAACTGGTTGTTGATTTTGCCAAATGCTGCATGTGCGTCTGCTCCGGTTAAAGCGGAAACCGTACCGCTGCTTAACAGAGTAGTGATCATTAAGAATGATACCAGACCTGCAAGACCGCCGGTTCCGTCGCCGTCTTCTGACATACCAACGCCGACACCGATTGCAAATAACCATGCCATGTTGTCAATTAACGCTCCACCTGCTTTGATGAGGAACAAACCGATCGTATAAGATACACCGCCGGCTGTAAATCCTGCAACCTCACCAGCCATAGCTGCCGGTGCTAAAATGTATCCGATTCCCATCAGGATACCGCAGACCGGGAGACATGCTACGGGAAGCATCAAAGACTTTCCTAGCTTTTGAAAATATTTCATCATAAAAAGTTTACCCCCTTGTTTTTAGTTTCGCCCTAGCATCGAAACAATTTTCAAAACTTTATTCTATAGATTAGCCTTCAGAAAATCCTCCACTGCTTTCACAGCTTCATCTTCGTCAGGACCCTCTACCTTAACTGTAATTTCCGTGCCTTTTGTGGCACTTAATCCCATCAATGCCATAATTCTTTTGGCATTTGCCTCTTTACCGTCTTTTACGACCGTAATATCACTCTGAAACCCTCCCGCCAGTTTGACAAATAATCCTGCCGGTCTTGCATGTATGCCAAGTTCATCTGTGATTGTATAATTAATTGATTTCATTTGAATATCCTCCTAAATCTCTCTGATCGCTTTTCGAAGCGGTAATACATAGGTGGGAGAAACCGATAATTCGTCGACTCCCATATCCACAAAGGTCTTTGTCAGGGTCGTATCGCTTGCGAGTTCTCCGCAGATGCCTACCCAGGTATTTTCTTTGTGGCCGTTTTCTATCGTCATTTGTATCAGCCTTAAGATTGCCGTATGATGCGTATCGCAAATGCTTTCCAGTCTCTGGTTCTGCCTGTCGATTGCCAGTGTATACTGTGTCAGATCGTTGGTTCCGATACTAAAGAATTCTACTTCTTTCGCAAGCTGATCGCTGATTACGGCTGCCGCCGGTGTTTCGATCATAATGCCAAGCTCTACTTCGCCCATCGGAATGTCTTCCGCCGCCAGTTCCCGTTTGATGTCTTCTACAATATCTTTTATTTTGCGGATTTCATCGACGGATATGATCATCGGAAACATGATCGCAGCCGTTCCGTATGCACTCGCTCGGTAAAGCGCCCTTAACTGGGTACGGAAGATATCCGGCTGATCCAGACAGATCCGAATCGCGCGGTATCCCATCGCAGGATTATCCTCGTGTTCCAGACCAAGATAATCCGCTTTTTTATCCGCTCCGATATCCAGCGTTCGGATAATCACTTTCTTACCGTTCATCTTTTCTAATACCGCTTTATAACTTTCAAACTGCTCTTCTTCCGTCGGGCAGTTATCTCTTCCGAGATAGAGGAATTCGCTTCTGAAAAGTCCGATGCCGCCGCCGTCCGATTCCAGCACACGTTCCACATCTGCTACTTCTCCGATATTGCAGTAAACATTGACTCTCCTGCCGTCTGTCGTAACGTTATCCTGTCCAATCAGTTTCTTTAAGCTTTCGGTCTCGCTGATCCACTCGTCACGTTTCGCCGTAAGCTCCTGCAGCACTTCTTCCGGCGGATTGATAATAAGTTCTTCCGTAAATCCGTCTACAATCGCCATCTTTCCCTGATATTCATCAAGCAGCGCCACATCTGTGCTGACCAGAGAAGGAAGATTTAAACTCCTCGCCAAGATTGCCGTATGTGAATTAGCCGAACCATGGATCGTTACAAATGCAAGAACTTTATCTTTATCCATCTGGATCGTCTCGCTTGGTGTCAGATCGTCTGCAAGTAAGATTACCGGTTCCTCCGACTTGATCGCATCATCGCCGACACCGGCAAGAATATTGATCACTTTATTGGAGATATCCAGAATATCAACGCTTCTTGCGCGCATGTATTCATTATCCATTGCGGCAAACATCTGCGAATAGGTATCTCCCACTTCTTTTACCGCATATTCCGCATTGCAGTTGTCCTTGATCATGCTTTTGATATCTTCCAGATATCCTTCGTCTTCCAGCATCATTCCATGCACTTCAAAAATCTTGGCTTCTGCTTCGCCGACGCTTGCCAGAGCCTCCTGGTACAGCGTTTCCAGCTGTCTCTCAGCTTCCGCCACTGCCAGGTTAAACCGCTTCAGTTCAGTCTCTATATCATCAATATGAGTTTTAACCAGAGTAAATTCCTTTTTGCGGTAAACATAAATCTTACCGATCGCGATACCTTTCAAAACGCTTTTTCCAGTACACTTAACCATAGCGTTCCTCCTTATACCGCACAGGTGATTACGGTTTCTCCCGGATTTACCGTACCCTCTTTTTTACAGTCGATTTTGGAAAAGTCATCGCTGTTGCAGATCAGTATGGGAGTTACCGTGTCATATCCTGCTTTTTTGATTTCTTCGAGATCTGCTTCCAGGAGAAGATCGCCTTTCTTTACATTCTGGTTTGCTTCAACTTTTGTGCTGAAGAACTGCCCCTTCAGCTGAACCGTATCCAACCCTACATGGATGAGCAGTTCCACTCCTTCAGATGTCGTAAGACCAATCGCATGACCTGTAGGAAACAGTGTACTGATCGTGCCGTCAGCCGGAGCATAAAACTTACCTTCCGTCGGCTTGATCGCCATTCCTTTTCCCAGAATTTCTTCAGCAAATGTAGGATCCGCTACTTCACTGATGGGAATGCACTCGCCCTTTACCGGAGCGGCAATCACATTCTCTTTCTTGCCTTTCATGAAATCAAATAATCCCATTGTGTCCCCCTCCATTTCCATTGAATATGAACTTTTTCACAGACTGCCCCCATCCGGTTTTATCTTCGATAGTAGAAAAAACCGTCTGTTTTTGACTGTGAAATAGTTATATCCTCTTTTTAGAAATCGATTTAATATAAATTTAATAACTGTTTATAATCATATCATAACCAATGCTTATTTACAAGTTATTTATCAAAATTTTTAAAGGTCGTATTCCAAACCCGATATATTTTCAAACGGTATTTCCGTTTCCCCGATTTTCAGAACTTTTTTCTGTTTATCGATTTGAGAAACAGTCCCGGAAATATGCAGATACTCTCCGCTGTGAAAATATTCCACTTCAATCATATCCGTTTTGCGAATCTGCCTTAAAATCCGGTCCAGCCATTCTTTTTGGTCGTCTGAGAGGTCTTTTTTGAAAACCGGACATTGTTCTTTTTCGGCAAGCGCTTCCCGGAACCCATTTAACGCATCAAACGGAAGAAACTGTTTGGCGCGGATGGATACATCCATGTGCGGGCGCGTCTGTTTATCCAATGCTGTGTCCTCCGATCTGCCTGTTTCGTTCAACTGCAGTCGCCTCCTGCTGCAGATCCATACCTCGGATCACCGCGTTTTTCCCGAATTTCTGTTTGATTTCGAGAACTGTTTTCTGCATTTTTTTCTCTTTTTCGATTGTTTTATAATCTGTAAAAAGATCATATTGCTGACAGTCGGTATCGGCTATCGTTTGAAATGCAACGGAAACGTTTCGAATGGGAATATTTTTTTCTGTGATACGTTCGTATAAATCGAGGACATGCGGAATAAGAACGCGGTAAGATCTGCTGGCCACCGATAATGCCGCGCTTCCCGCAGAGGCTTCTCGTTCCTGTTCATAAGAATATCCTATTGTCAGGGAAACGGATCGCGCCGCAGCTTTCAGGGCTTCCATTTCCAGACAGAGAGCGTCTACCATTTCTTTCAGGATCAGTTTGCATTCTTCATATTTGTAATCCCGGAACAATACCTGCCGGCTGGAAACGGACCTGTGTTTGGGCTGATACGACTTGATATCCGGCAATTTTACAGATTCCCTTCCCCACGCATGATCAATTAAAAGTTCTGCGTCCACCCCGAACAGACGATAGAGCAGCGCCGGATCTGCATGGGCAATATCTTTCATAGTCAAAATGCCGAATTCCTGTAACCGTTTTTGTATCCCGGTTCCGATTCTCCAAAAATCGGAAAGCGGTTTGTGGTCCCAAAGCAGTCTGCGGTAAGAAGATTCCTCCAGGACTGCAATGTGATCGTCCCTGTGTTTTGCAAGCAAATCCAACGCGGTTTTTGCAAGATACAAATTGCTTCCGATTCCTGCTGCAGCCGTTATTTTCGTAGTTTCTTTGATGTCCTGCATAATCTGTACGGCGAGTTCCCTGGAAGAGAGACGATACAGGGAAAGATAATCCGTCACGTCTAAGAATGCCTCGTCGATGGAATAGACATGGATATCTTCTTTGGCAATGTATTTTAAGTACACGGCATAGATATCTGCAGAGTACCTGATATACATTTTCATCCGGGGAGGGGCTTTGATATAAGTGATATCCTTCGGTATCTGGTATACCCGGCATCGGTTTTTTACACCCAGTTTTTTCAAAGCCGGAGACACTGCAAGGCAGACCGTTCCCTCTCCTCTCTTCGGATCGGCGACAGCCAGTTTTGCAGTCATCGGATCCAACCCACGTTCCACACATTCCACAGAAGCATAAAATGATTTTAAATCGATACAAAGATATTCTCTTGACGTCATAGAAAGCCTCCCAAACAAATCCTTCGGCTTAGTATCTGTTTCTTTCGTCAATATTATTACAAAATCCTACGGATTTGACCGCCGTGACTAAGAAAAAAGGAACGACAAAAAGCTTCTGCCGTTCCTTTCTTCCAATCCATATCTGCCTGTCTGAGCAGATTATCCCATCCGGTTTAATATATCTTCCCATGCTTCCGGATCGATGTCTTCGTTCTTATATAATTTCCGCTTATCTTCTTCCGTAATGGTCCGTATTACCTTACAGGGATTTCCTGCTGCAACCGACCAGTCTGGAATATCTTTTGTTACGACGCTGCCTGCGCCGATTACCACATGATCGCCGATATGAACGCCGGGGCAGATGACCGTGTTGCCGCCGATCCAGACATTGTCTCCGATCGTCACTTCTTTTCCATACTCATATCCGGAATTTCGGCTTACCGGATGAATGGGATGCCCGGCGGTATAAATCGCTGCGTTTGGAGCCATCTGGCAGTTGTCTCCAATCGTTACTTTTGCAACGTCCAAAATGACGCAGTTATAATTGGCAAAAAAATTTTTTCCTACTTTAATATTGGTGCCGTAGTCACAATAAAACGGAGGGTTGACAAACGCGCCTTCTGAGGATCCAAACAATTCACGGACAGCTTTTTTTATTCCCTCAAAATCAGAACGGTCCATAAAATTCAATTTCTGAAGTTTTTTCCTGCATTCTTTCTGTTCTTCAAAAACGCTGTCATCTGAAATATACGCCATCTGTGCGTCTCTGCGTTCTCTGTTTGTCATGTTTTTCTCCTTTTCTTTATCTGTTATTCCAGAAATCCCAGTACGACTCCATACTGTACCGGTAATATTCCACCGCATATTTTTGATTTAAAACAGTCATATCGCGGATTTGCTTTTGAAACATATCCATAAAATTTCTTCGTTCATGCAGACCCATATTTCCGGTTTCCATGGGAAGTGAAGTAAATCCGTTTTGTTTTTCTACTCCCGTATGCGCTTCCAGCGCCCGCATTTCTACAATTGTTGCATAATTTGGGTTGATTTTATTAATATGTATCGTCTGTTCAAATTCCTCTCCATATTCGTCCACGCCTTTTGCCACTACAACAGGATCCTCTTCTGTGGATTCTTCGGCATATTTGATATAAAAAGACAATCCCGTGCCGTTTCCTCCGGAGTAAAGCATATCATCTGTTTGTAAATAAACCTGATAGACTTTATTCGCCCCGCCTGCCATCCGATCTGTCTGCTTCGCAGCGCTTTTTGCGTATGAATCGCTTCCCGCCTTTTTTGAATTTGCGCTATATCCTCCTGTCGGACCATACGCCCTTCCGATTCCATGCATTCTCATCCTGTAAATCCTCCTGTCTGTTTTTTTCAAAAATAACCTGTTTCGCCTTCCAAGCAGCCTTCCATCGTTTCCCGTTACAGTTTTTATATCGGTAAAAATGATATTTTTTCGAGTAAAATGAAACGAATCATAGGAAAAATGAAATGTATGGTCTCTCCTTTTATTGCCTACTGGCTTCTGTCGTTTTGTCTCCGGTTTCTTTCCTGACGAACGATACAAAATATTCCGGCTGCTGAAATCAAAAACAGTCCCAGCATGCTTACGGTCCGAATAACCGGATTTTGGTCCAAAAAATCAAACGCATTTGTTTCCGCCCGAAGTACGGACGTCAGATTTGCCGCCATATGCGCCGCTGCCGCTCCGGTAAGATTTCCCGTTACCTCCGTAAAATACGCCAGCAGCAGCCCGAATATAGATGCATAAATAAATTGAACCAGATTCATATGTACCGCTCCGAATATCACTGCCGATATGACCATTGCAGTGCGCACGCCCAGCCAGTCGGCGGCTCTTTGGTACACAATTCCCCGGTAGAGAATTTCTTCTGCCATCGGTATGACGATACAAAGCGCAGTCACTTCCAATAGCAGGCGTCCGGTATAAAACGTCTGCGTCACTTGTGCATAAGAAGCGGAATACTGCGTAATCTGAAACATGCCGAGCAGCTGATTTAACGCAATGGCAAAGCATCCCCCGATTCCAAACATACAGATCAGATCAAGAACAGGTATTTTTATCCTTCCAAAATATGTTCGGCCCGTTCCGTTCCCCCGCAGCCTTGCATCCTGAAGATATTGGTAAATTAAAAACGGAAGAACCGCAAAAGATGTAAGCAGCTGGCGTAAAAGTTTGGAATCCACCGTTTCCGGAAGTATAACATCCAATAGAATAACCGCTGCCGCCGTCACCAAAAAATACAGGCAGACCGGATACAAAAGATTCCAAATCCGCGTAATGTTCGACTGTTTCATAAATGACTTCCTCCTTGCTAACCCGTTCGGATTTCATCCATTCTAACCCCGATATAATCCGGCTGGTATTTTTTGCGGATCCGATTGGCATACCGTTGATCGGGATGTAATATTTTCTGACGTTCAAACTCGATGACGTCCGAAATCGCATATCCGTTCGGAATATACATCCCTTCTCGCTCGTATGCCGTATAAAAGTCTTGCATAGCATCCAATAACTGCAACGCGCAGGATTGAAAGCCGGGATTTTCTTCCCAGAAATAAAATCTGGATGCCTGGCGGTGGAGCGTCAGCCGCTCGCGTTCCGAAATCCTGCCATTCCATACGGCGCATGCATGGAAACGACGGTTCTCTGCATCTGCCGAACATTCCCACAGCGTTTCAGAAGAAAGCCGTAGCAGTTCTGCCGTCCGGTATGCGATCAGCAGATGTATAAAAATAAGATCGCGTCTTGCGACTCCGGCACAGCACATGGGATTTAAATCGAGCATGCGCAGCTCGATATGATTTACGCCGCTGTTTCTCAAATGCTCCAGTGAATTTTCTCCGGCAGGTTTTAACCGGATCGGATAATACAGTTCCTGAATCGATTGAATGGAGCCGTTTTGGATATAACGATCAATGCTATCCACATAAGAAGAAAAATCCGAATACGATAATTCCGGAAGAAACAGATTCCAGTATCCGTAAGGACTGTTGCGAAACGAAGCATAGGAGTTCCATTCTTCTGTCGGTACGCCGAGCCCCGTTAAAAAGCTGCCGTCTGCCATCGGGCTTGCAGAAGTCAGCGCTACGATCAGCCAGCTGTCCGAAAGCAGGGTATCCGCCAGTTTCACATACCATTCGCTTTTTAATTTGGAATCGTTCTTCTTCGAGGTCAGTTTCCCAAGCAGTCCAAAGAACTCCTGCGGCATAGAATAGTTGAGATGCACGCCGGAAAAAAGCATTTTTACTTTGCCGTATTTTTCGGCAAGATATGCGCGGTAAGTTGTTTTTTCTTCTTTTTCTCCCGAAAATTCTGCAATCCGAATATTGTTTTCTTCCAAAAACAACGGCGGATTGGAGTACGTCCACATATATTCCCCGCCCTCTGGCCGATTGATAATCGCGCCTTCCACCATGCACTGCAGATCGCAGATTTCATTGCAGGCGTCTTCCAGATTGTCGTACACGCCGCTGATGAATTCCACCTGCCCTTCGCTGAAATCCCGGCTGATGCGGTCGTCGAACCCCTCCGGATGCGGAGTCACTGCCAGACGTCCGTCTGCATCTACCCGCAGAGATTCTTTTTCAATCCCGAATTCTCCCGTTAATAAATACCGGTACAGTCTTTCTTTTGTTTTCCTTGATTTGATATACTGCATGTTTGACCTCTTTCAGATAATACAGCGACCCAAACGCGACTGCCATCGTATCTCCCTCGGCCTCTGCCTCTCGGTATGCGGCCAAAACTGCATTCTCTATCTGCCCTTCTGCAGACGCCTGTATGCCGATACGTCCGGCTTCCTCCGCCAGACATTCCGCCGGCAGAGCCCGCGGATGATCCGGCGTGACAGTGTAGATATGGTCGAATACCGGCTTTATGATCTTGAGCATCTGACCGAACGGCTTGTCCGACATCACGCCCATAATACCGATTTTCTTTACATTCGGAAATCCGATTGTTAAACTCTCTTTTAATTTTTCTGCTGCAGAGGCATTATGTGCGCCGTCCATGTAAAAAAGCGGATTAGCAGAAAGACAGGTAAATCGTCCGTCCATCCTTGCGTGCTCTATGCCTTCCCGGATCTGTCTGTCGGTCAGGTCATATCCTTTTTTTTGCAGAAGACGCAGCGTTTGTATGGCAACCGCCGCATTTTCAGTCTGATAACTGCCTGTCATAGACAACCGGAGCGTTCCAAGGTCTTGATGCCGGCAGCAAAGTCTTCCGCCTTCTATCCGGCTTTCGGTCATCTGCGGTACCCGATCGTATGCGGCGCACTGCTGCACTGCCCGCGTTCGTAAGATCCGATCTACGGTATCCGGCTGATCTGCCGTAATGACCGGACAGCCGGATTTGATAATTCCTGATTTTACTTTTGCAATTTCTTCCAGTGAATCGCCGAGAAAATTCGTATGATCCAAACTGATTGGCACAAAAACACTGCACAGCGGCTGTTCAATCAGATTGGTCGCGTCCGTACCGCCGCCCATGCCCGTTTCTAAAATCACGATTTCACAATTTCTGCGGTAAAACCAGAGGAATGCCAGAGCCGTTTCTACTTCAAACACCGTGGGATGCCGCATACCCTGCGCTGTCATGCGCTTACACGCGGCAGAAACCTCATCCATACAGGCAGCGTACTCTTCTTTCGTGATCCAGCTTCCGTTGATCTGATACACTTCACGCAGATCAAATACAGCGGGGGAATTGTATACTCCGGTACAATAGCTCGCCGCAGTCAGGGCGGAAGACAAAAAACTGCTGACCGAACCTTTTCCGTTGGTTCCTGCGATATGCACAATGTTTAAAGATTTCCAGACATCCTTAAGCTCATGCATCAACGCCCGAATAGACGAAAGCCCCAATATGCTTCCGTATTGTTTGGTTTCTTCATGAAAATTTACTGCTTCTTCGTAATTCATCTTATTCCCCATAACAATATCTATAGTATTTCTTTTCTCTGCAATAAACATACCAGATTTTGTAAAAAATATCAACGTATGTCTTTTCTGCAAAAGAAAAAGCAAAACCTCCGTCTCTTCATTCATCAGAAATAAGAGCGCGAAGGCTTTGCCGTCTGTTCCTGTTAATTCAGGGATAATTCAACGACCATCGGGTTATGGTCTGATAAAGTATTTTCAATCATGGAAACATGGTTGATCGTAATATTCTGCGATACGATCACGTTATCTACGCTGAATACCTGCATGGAATCGTCTTCTCCGTTAAACGTATCCAGCCATTCTCCGTCTTTTCCGTTGGAAATACTGTAGTTTTCCGTAAAGATATCAAATTCTTCCGTTGCCTGATCTGCGTTAAAATCGCCAACGATAATTTTATATGCACAGGAATCTTCGTCTAAGGCTTTGATCAGCGCTTCCATCTGCTGTTTCCGAAGAGACTGATCTTCCCAGCTTAAATGTGTGTTATAAAACGCGATCTCTTTACCTTCTTTTTCAATTAAGACTCTCTGGAAACAGCGCGGCTCAATCGGTCCTTTTTCGCTGACCGCATCCAGTGCGTCTACCGTTGCCTGATCGTCCGGATTGTTGTTCATATAAGCTTCTTTTAATTCGTCTGCAAGCTCTTTTCCTTTAAATTCTGCACTGAACAGTTCCGTGGATTCCGATTCCTTGATTTCAAATTTTGAAATAGTGGCAATTCCGTACTCACCGCCCTGAAAACCAATCGCATTTGTGTAAAAATAATCCGTGTACGGATCGGATGCGAATGTTTCCGCCATGTTGTAATTGTTGCGGATCGTATTGTTGTCCACTTCCTGAATGCCGAGGATTTCAACATTGTTGTCTGCCATGAGTTTACTCTGTGCGGATACGTCAGGCTGGGATTTGGCGTCAATGTTAAATGTACCTACGGTTAAAGTTACTCCATCTCCTGTCACATCCGGTTTTTCCATCGACTCGTTTTCGGATGCTTCCGGTGTTTCCGTTACCTCGGATGTTTTTGCCGGTTCTTTTGTCTGCGGGTCTGACTGTGCGCATCCCCCTAACAATACGGCAGAGATCATAAAAACAGATAAGAATTTCATTTTTTTCATTTTCTTTCCTCTCCTTTTCTTTTATTTTTGAAAAATGAATCCATCGTATACGCGGAAAGCTCCCACCCTTTCATTACTTAATCCCATATAATCCGCTTTACCTGCATACTTGTTTTTACGAATAATATAATACCATATTTTAATTATAGAATCAGCAAAAAATGACGTGTCGTTACCCGTGTTTCACGCCTTTCGTATCCCGGCTGCCTACCCGCAGGCGGCTCAATTCCAGTTCCTTATCTTTCAGAGAAATTTTCCTGCTTTCGCCCGGTAAAAGGAAGTAAACTTCCGTCAATTCATCATCTGCAGAAAGTTTGATCCCCCGAACGCCTAATGCGCCCTTTTTTTTCTCCGGTACGCCAGACGCTTCGATCCGAAGGAACATTCCCTTTTTGGACTGCAGTACCAGATGCAGTCCTTCCTCGCAGTATCCGACCCGAACAACTTCATCGGCGGCGCCAAGCTTCGTCGCCGCCGTCGTCCGTTTGGAAACGTCAAATTCCGATCCGTCCACGATTTTGAGCATACCGGTTTTCGTAGCAAACAGCAGTTTTCGCTCTTTCATCCCGTTCAGAGAGCTCACAAAAACGAGATGTTCTTCACTGCTGTTATAATTGCTCAGATTATCCACCGGCTGTCCTTTGTCCCGAAATTTTCCGTAAGGGAGGTCGGCGGCTTTTAACAGATGCATCTGCCCCTGATTGGTAAACAGACCGATTTTATCTGTATTTTTGCAGACAATGACGTATCGGTTTTCGCTATCTGCCGCTTCTTTGTTGCGTTCGTACGCCGCTACGTCGATTGTTTTCGCATATCCGAACCGGTCCATTAAAAAGACAACGTCCATCTCTTCCATCTTCGGCTCTTCCAATACGATTTCTTTTGCATTTTCAATCGTCGTTTTTCTTTCAGATGCATATTCTTTTTTGAATGCGTCCAGCTCTTTGATGATTACTTTTGCCATCGCCGTCCGGCTGCCTAAAATTGTCTCATATGTTTGGATATTTTTCAGGGTTTTCTCATGCTCTTTTATCAGGGCTTCGATTTCCAGGCCGATCAGTTTGTACAGCCGCATTTCCAGGATCGCCGCCGCCTGCCGCTCGGTAAAACGAAGCATTGCCGCCTGTTTTTTAGAAGCCTGGCTTTTAAACGTTATGTTTCCGGTCTCCCCTTCCACAAGACACGCTTTCGCTTCTTTAATATTCTTGCTCCCGCGCAGAATTTCGATAATCAGGTCAATGACGTCGCACGCCCGGATCAGGCCTTCCTGAATTTCTTTTTTCTCCTGTTCTTTGCGCAGCAGCGTCCGGTATTTCCTGGAAGCAATTTCATACTGGAAATTTACATGGTGGCGAATGATGGGCACAAGTCCCATCGTTTCGGGTTTTCCGTCCGCAACCGCAAGCATATTGACGCCAAACGTATCCTCCAGTCTTGTCTTTTTATAGAGTAGATTGCAGATCCGCTCCGTATCTGCGCCTTTTTTCAATTCGATCACAATCCGTATGCCTTCTTTGGAAGACTGGTTGGAAATATCTACGATATCCGTCGTCTTTTTCGTCTCTACCAAGTGGTAAACATCGTTTAAAAACTTGCCGATGCCAAGTCCGATCATGGTATACGGGATTTCCGTGATCACGATTTTGTCTTTGCCGCCCTTGCCTTTCTCAATTTCCACCCTGCCGCGGATTTTGATCTTTCCTGTTCCGGTCGAATAAATCGAAATCAGATCGTCTTTGTTTACCACGATGCCTCCGGTCGGAAAATCGGGACCTTTGATGTATTCCATCATCTGTTCCGTATTGATATCGGGATTTTTCATATAAGCTTTTACGCCTTCGATCACTTCGCCGAAATTATGCGGCGGAATACTCGTCGCCATGCCGACTGCAATTCCCTCGGCCCCGTTGATCAGAATATTGGGAACCTTGACCGGAAGAACCAGAGGTTCCCGTTCCGTCTCGTCAAAATTCGGTCCGAAATCCACCACGTCTTTATCCAGATCGGCAAGGTAGGCTTCCTGCGTTATTTTTTTCAGCCTGGCTTCCGTATAACGCATCGCCGCCGCGCCGTCTCCTTCGATGGAACCGAAATTCCCGTGTCCGTCCACAAGCGGCATACCCTTCTTAAACTCCTGCGCCATGACAACCAATGCGTCATAAATAGAACTGTCGCCGTGCGGATGGTATTTTCCCATCGTATCTCCTACGATACGCGCGCATTTTCGGTAAGGCTTATCGAAGCGTATGCCAAGTTCATGCATATCATACAGCGTCCTGCGCTGTACCGGCTTTAATCCGTCCCGCACATCCGGCAATGCCCGCGCGACAATGACGCTCATCGCATAATCGATATAAGATTTCTGCATCAGCTCCGAATATTCCGTCCGGATGATCTGTTCCGTTTCTTTCATAATTTCGCATTCCTTTCCTTTTATACATCCAGCTCCGCATCCTTCGCATGTTCATAAATAAATGCCTTTCTCGGCGGCACGTCCGTTCCCATCAGCATCTCCGTCACATCCGAAGCCATCCGCGCGTCTTCAATCTCCACCCGCTTTAAAATTCTGCTGTCCGGATCAAGCGTCGTCTCCCACAGCTGTCCGGCATCCATTTCTCCAAGGCCTTTGTACCGTTGCAGCGTAAAACTTCCTTTATGCCGCTTACGGTACTTCTCAAGCGCCGCGTCGTCGTAGAGATATTCTTCCTGTCCTCTTGCCGGAATCGCCTTATACAGAGGCGGCATGGCAAGATACACATGTCCCTCAAAAATCAGTTCCGGCATAAACCGGTAAAACAGCGTCAAAAGAAGCGTCGATATATGCGCGCCGTCCACATCTGCATCTGCCATAATAATAATCTTATCATATCGAAGCTTTGAAATATCAAAATCATTGCCATACCCCTCTGAAAATCCGCAGCCGAACGCATTGATCATCGTTTTGATCTCCGCGTTTGCCAACACTTTATCAATACTTGCTTTTTCTACATTTAAAATTTTGCCCCGAATTGGCAAAATCGCCTGAAAACTCCGGTCCCTTGCCGTCTTTGCAGAACCGCCCGCAGAATCTCCCTCCACAATAAAAATCTCGCAGACGGAAGCGTCCCTGCTTTCACAGTTTGCCAGTTTTCCGTTGGAATCAAACGAAAACTTCTGTTTCGTCAAAAGATTCGTCTTTGCCCTTTCTTCAGACTTGCGGATTTTTGCGGCTTTTTCCGCGCAGCCGATCACGGACTTTAACGTTTCTAAATTTTTGTCGAAAAAAAGCTGGATCTCGTCTCCGGTCACTTTGCCGGTCGCCCTTGCCGCATCCTGGTTGTCCAGTTTAGTCTTCGTCTGTCCTTCAAACCTAGGTGCCGGATGTTTGACGGAAATTACCGCCGTCATACCGTTTCTGACGTCGGTTCCGGTAAAATTCGCATCTTTTTCTTTTAAGATACCAAGCTCTCTGGCATATTGGTTGATGACCGACGTAAACGTCGTCTTAAATCCCGTCAGATGCGCGCCGCCCTCGGCGTTATAGATATTGTTGCAAAAACCGAGGACGTTTTCATGAAATTCATTCGTATACTGAAACGCGGCTTCTACGGTTATGCCCTCGCTTTCTCCCTGAAAATAAATAATATCGCAGACGGTTTCGGCGTTTTTATTCAGTGCATGGACAAATCCCCGAATGCCCTCCGTTTCATGGAACGTCAGCTGCTCTGGTGTCTCGCCCCGCTGATCTTCATAATAAATCGTAAGATTAGGATTTAAATATGCCGTTTCATGCAGGCGGCTTTTCACTTCTTCACCTTTAAATCTTGTTTTTTCAAAGATCTCGCCGTCTGGAAGAAAGTTAATTTTTGTTCCCGTTGTTTTTGTTTTTCCAAGTTTCGGCAGCAGTCCGTCTTCCAATTCGATGACAGGAATGCCCCGCTCATAGCGGTCATGGTGCACATAGCCTTCCCTGCTGATTTCCACATCCATAAAAACAGACAGCGCGTTCACGACGGACGAGCCGACGCCGTGAAGCCCTCCGCTTGTCTTATAGGAAGAATTGTCAAATTTTCCTCCGGCATGCAGCGTAGTAAAGACAAGGCGTGCCGCGGACATGCCTTTTTCATGCATCCCCACCGGAATTCCCCGTCCGTTATCCGATACGGTACACGAACCGTCCTTCTCAAGCGTAACCCGGATCGTATCGCAGTATCCCGCCAGATGCTCGTCCACCGCATTGTCTACAATTTCATATATTAAATGATTCAGGCCCTTTCCGGAAACGCTGCCGATATACATGCCGGGACGTTTCCGCACGGCTTCCAATCCTTCGAGTACCGAAATACTGCCTGCGTCATATGTATTTTTTTCTACCATATCCGATTTCCTTTCCGTTCTTGTTCTGATTTCGCTTCTGCATATGCCTGCAGATGTATCGGTCCGTCGTATCTTATCGCTTTTTGCGCCTTTATGGATACGTTTTGCCCGTAAGCAAAACATTTGTTCTTGTTTTAACAGTGATACTATACTCTTTCTTTTCCACTTTTGCAAGTCTTTTTCTCTCTGTATTCTTCTGCAAACGAAAAGCTCCCCCAAAACAGGGAGCTTACACTCTGCACAGAGTATTTTTTCTCAGGAAAGTATTTCGTACTGCATCCACTCATATTTCAGCCGGCTTCCCTCCGTAATTTCCGGCGGCAACAGCGCCCTTGCAACCAGCTTTATATCGTCTGTCGATACATCCGTCCGCTTTAAATTCGCATAGTCGCCCTCGATCGAAACGACTTCATAATACCATGTTTCCATATCTGCCTCCTATCTCATCTAAGAATGTTCCGTAAACAAGAAATCCCTTCCCGCAATTCTTCCTCCTGCAGGGCGCCGTACCCCAAAAGCAGCGTAGGATGAAACGCTTCTGCGCGTTTTGCCCCAGGTACCGTAAATTCTTCCAGACTGTAGACGCGAACCCCGTTTCCCCGCGCTTCTTTTACGATCGACGATGTGCTCTTTTTGGTGTTCAATTCCACGAGAAGATGCATTCCGGCATAATCTCCGTAAATCTTCCGTACCCAGTGTTCTTTTTTTAACAGAGATAAAAACAAATCGTGTTTTGCTTTATAAATTCTTCGCATTTTATTCAGATATCGTTCAAAATGTCCCTGTCGGATAAATGCTGCCAGCATCCTCTGCTGTTCTTTGGGAACCGTCGAAGCATAAAACCCGCAGTTTGTATGATACGCTTCCAGCAAAACTTCCGGCAGAACCATATAGCTGACGCGGATCGACGGGCTGATGCTTTTGGAAAATGTCCCTATGTATATGACCGTTCCGCCGCCGTCATTGCCCTGCAGGGAAGGAATCGGTTTTCCTTTATAACGAAATTCACTGTCGTGATCATCTTCAATGATAAATCTGCCCGGCTGTTCCGCCGCCCACTGCAAAAGCTCAAGCCTTCGCTTCATGGGCATTACCGTTCCCATCGGAAACTGATGCGACGGCATGGTATAGACGAGATCCGGTTTGAGCATGCACAGTTCATCCACCCGAACACCGCTTTCGTCTCTGTCCGCAAAAAGTATTTCACATCCCATATTTGCAAGTGTCCGGCAGGCTTTTTGATACGTCGGATTTTCCATCGCAACTTTTTGCTTTTTTCCGAAAACCTGCGCCAGCAGTATCAAAAGATACTCGTTTCCGGCGCCGATCACCATTTGGCCAGGACTGCAGTTTACGCCTCTCGCATGGTAGAGATAACGGCAGATCGCCTCCCGCAATTCCCATTCTCCCGCCGCCTCTCCCGCACAAAACAAAGAGCGGTCGTCACAGGCCAATACGTCTTTTGAAATCTTCCGCCATGCCCGGTAGGGAAAATAAGACAGGTCATTTTCATCCGGCGAAAAATCGATACGGCAGTTTTCTTTTTTCACGGAAGATTTTTCCTTTGGATCAGTCTCACCGTCTGCTTTTAAGGATCTCGCCGAATGCCGCCTTTCCAGATATAAATCCGAAATGTCTCCGGCATAATATCCCCGGTTCGGTCTGGATTCCATATAACCTTCCGAGATAAGCTGTGCATAGGCAGCCTCTGCCGTACTCCTTGATATCTGCAGATAGCCCGCCAAAAAACGAGTAGACGGTAATTTTTCCCCACAGGAAATCTTACCGTCCGCAATCTGAAGCCGGATATGGTCATAAATCTGTTCGTACAGTGGTTTTTTGGAATCACCGTCTAAATGTATCATTAATTCAAGCATCTCAAACTCCTGCTTCTGAAGATACGTTTGTTCAGGAATCGGACTCCTTCTTCATCCCTTCTACGATCATATTTTTCACATCCAATGCTTTATCTTTGATCCTGCGGTCTGCAGTCTGCGAAGATAAAATATTGCCGATCGCTTTTGATGCATAGGAATATTCCTTAAAATGGCAGGCTAACGCTGCCAGAAGGTAATCCATAGTAAAGGAATCCATACCGCAGATCGGAAAATCTTCTGTTGCAATCACGGTCTGAAAAGACTCAAACGCTTTTTTATAAAATGCTTCTTCCTGTTTCCGAATTTCTGCTTTCTTCTCCTTTTGTTCTGCGGAATCCTGCGGCATCTGATCTGCCAGAGAACGGTATAACCAGGAAATTTTCAAACAGGTATACGCTTTTTCACTTAATTTCGCACGTTTTACTTCTGAGTTATACAGCGCCAGTTTGAAACGTGCAATTGCCGTTTCATAAGTATACGTATCCTGCGGTCCCTGTTCCGTCGGACGGAATTTTTCACAGACCTGCTCACGAATCATCTGAATCTGTCCCTTGGTCAGATGTTCAAAATAACGTCCGATCGCAGAATATCCGCAATGCGGACAGGAATATACTTCATATTTTAAAGCGTCGATATTACGAAATTTAGGCCGCAGATCAAAGTCCGGTTCTAAGCGGCGCAAGCTTCCGCTTTTTACGACCCTCGTCTGAAACGTCTGGCCGCAGACACTGCAGCAGACATTTTTAGTAAATAAAAAATCGGTCTCCTGCTGATTGGTTTCTTTTACTTCTTTTTCCATATATCCCCCTTTTTATTTTGTATCCGGCAGCCGGTAAGAGCTTTTCAGTGAAACAATGCGGTTAAATACCGGTTTTTCTTTGGTAGAATCTTTGGCGTCGACACAAAAATATCCCTGTCTTACAAACTGAAAACTGTCGTATTTTTGGGCGTCCGCCGCGTATGGCTCAATATAACAGTCATTCAAAACGGTCAGGGAATTCGGATTCAAATTCAAACTGCCGTCTTCGTTGTATACGCCGGCCTCTTCATCGATAATGTTTTCATACAAACGAACCTGTACCTGTTTTGCATACGGCGCAGGAACCCAGTGAATCGTTCCTTTGACTTTCCTGCCGTCCGGGCTGTTGCCGCCTTTGCTTGCCGGATCGTACGTACAGTGGATTTCTGTCACTTTGCCGCTTTCATCTTTACTAAAACTGTTGCATGTCACAAAATATGCCTGCATCAGACGGACTTCATTTCCGGGAAACATGCGGAAATATTTCCGGGGCGGAACTTCCATAAAATCTTCCCGGTCTATATAAAGCTCGCGGCAAAATGTCACGGTATGGGTACCCAGCGAATCATTTTCCATATTGTTGACTACCGTCAGCTCCTCCGTCTGTCCCTTGGGATAATTGTCAATAATCACTTTGATCGGGTCTAACACCGCCATCACACGAGATTTCTTCAGTTTTAAATCCTCGCGGATGCAGTATTCGAGCATAGCGTAATCTACGGAACTGTTGCTTTTGGAAACGCCGCACAGTTCGACAAATTTCTGAATGGATTCGGGCGTAAATCCTCTTCTTCGAAGCGCCGCAATCGAAACCAGACGGGGATCGTCCCACCCGTCTACGATACCTTCTTCTACCAGGCGTTTGATATAGCGTTTTCCGGTTACAACGTTTGTCAGATACAGTTTCGCAAATTCAATCTGCTTTGGCGGATGGTCGTATCCCACTTCACGAACCACCCAGTCATACAGCGGCCTGTGGTCTTCAAATTCCAGCGTACAGATCGAATGCGTCACGCCTTCGATCGCGTCTTCAATCGGATGGGCAAAGTCATACATCGGATAAATGCACCACCGGTCTTTGGTATTGTGATGCGTCATATGCGCCACCCGGTAGATCACCGGATCTCTCATATTCATATTCGGTGAAGCCATGTCAATCTTTGCGCGCAGAACTTTTTCACCGTCGTCGTATTTTCCCTCTTTCATTTCCTTAAACAGTGTTAAATTCTCTTCCACGGTCCGCTCAGAAGACGGATCTTTTGCGCCCGGTTCTGTCAGCGTTCCCCTGTAGCTGCGGATTTCCTCGGCGCTTAGATCGGATACGTACGCTTTTCCTTTCCGAATCAGCTTTACGGCAGCTTCATACATCTCTTCAAAGTAATCCGACGCGAAAAACAGCCGGTCTTCCCAGTCTGCCCCCAGCCATCTGACATCTTCTTTGATGGATTCTACAAATTCCACCCGTTCTTTTGTTGGATTTGTATCGTCAAAGCGCAGGTTGAATTTCCCGCCGTACTCATTCGCCAAACCTGAATTTAACAGTATGGATTTGGCATGTCCGATGTGCAGATAACCGTTTGGTTCCGGCGGAAACCTTGTACAGACCGTCTCACAGTGTCCTTCCGAAAGATCTTTTTCAATGATCTGTTCTATAAAATTTTTTGATTCTGCTTCGTGTTCCACTCTTTTCATCCTTCCGTTTCAAACATTTCTCCCATTATACTTGATCGGGATAAAATTGTAAAGAAATGCAAACACAAAAATTTGCATGAAAATGCGGTTGTAATTCCGATTTCCTTATGCTACTATTTTTTTATTCTCGCGCAGAAAAACTGCCGAATGCAGGATTTTTGCAGAGAACGCACAGCAGAAAGGAATCCAGGGAGGTAATGCCAGATGGCTTTAGACGGAATCGTGATCGCAAACCTTGTTTGTGAGTTAAATCAAAACATATTAAACAGCAGAATCAATAAAATTGCCCAGCCGGAAAAAGACGAACTTCTTTTTACCCTAAAAGGACCAAACGGCCAGCAGCGCCTTGCCATGTCTGCGAGCGCGTCGCTGCCGTTTCTTTATCTGACCGATCAAAATAAAAAAAGTCCCCTGACGGCGCCCAATTTCTGCATGCTTCTGCGCAAACACATTGCAAACGGCAGAATCATCCGGATCGAGCAGCCCGGGTTAGAACGTATTATTCGATTTGAAATCGAACATTTGGACGACCTGGGGGATCTCTGCCATAAAATCCTGATTGTCGAATTGATGGGAAAACACAGCAATATTATTTTCTGCCAAGAAGACAACACCATAATCGACAGCATTAAGCATATTTCCGCTCAGGTCAGTTCCGTACGGGAAGTGCTTCCGGGAAGAACTTATTTTATTCCGGAGACGACACGAAAAGAAAATCCTCTGTTATCCACAAGAGAATCGTTTTTTACTTCCGTTTTCCGCAAACCGGAATCCGTATGTAAGGCAATCTATAGCTCTTATACGGGAATCAGTCCATCTATTGCCAATGAAATCTGCGATCGCGCAGGCATCGACGGAGATTTTTCCGCATCGTCTTTGAATGAGGATGAACAACTGCATCTGTTCCACCATTTTGAATGGTTTCTAACGGACATACGAGAGCTGCGGTTCTTCCCGAATATTATATATAAAGGAAAAGAACCGATCGAATTTGCGGCAGTGCGCCTCCATACGTATCAAAATTATGAAACGAAAGCATTCGATTCCATTTCCAATGTGCTCGAAACTTATTATGCCGTACGCAACGTCTATACCAGAATCCGACAGAAATCTTCGGACCTGCGGCGCATTGTTGCGACGGCTTTAGAGCGGAACCGCAAAAAATATATCCTGCAGCAGAAACAGTTAAAAGATACCGAAAAACGGGAAACCTACAAAATATACGGCGAACTGTTAAATACGTATGGATACGGGCTAAAAGAAGGCGCCAAATCCTTAGAAGCCCTCAATTATTATACAAACGAAATGATCACAATTCCGTTAAACGGCGATTTATCTGCCTCGGAAAACGCCAAAAAATATTTTGACCGCTACGGCAAGTTAAAGAGAACTTATGAGGCCCTGACCGAACTGGTCCGGGAAACAAAAGCTGAAATCGATCATCTGGAAAGCATTGCAACGGCTTTGGATATTGCGGTTTTGGAAGAAGACCTTGTACAGATCAAAGAAGAACTGACCGATTTCGGATATATCCGCAAAAAACGAAATGAGAAACGTGCCAAATCGAAAAGCAAACCGTTTCACTATATTTCATCGGATGGATTTCATATGTATGTGGGAAAAAACAATTTTCAAAACGACGAATTAACGTTTCAGTTCTCTTCCGGCAGCGACTGGTGGTTTCATGCAAAAGGTATGCCGGGATCTCATGTAATCGTGAAAACAGACGGAAAAGAACTGCCGGATGCTACATTTGAAGAAGCCGGAAAACTGGCGGGGTATTATTCAAAAGGAAAAAACAGTGAAAAAGTAGAAATCGATTACTTACAGCGGAAACACGTAAAAAAACCCAACGGCAGCGCGCCCGGATTTGTGGTCTATTATACCAATTATTCCCTGACAATCCATCCGGATATCACAGGAATTGAACAACTTGATTAAATTTCTGTTCTGTCTGCTGCCCTATGCGAATATAATTATATTTTTTATCTGTCACTTTTAGAACATCAATGCATACGTTATTGGTATAAATCAAAAAAGGAGACCAGATATGAATACGTGCAGCCAGCCAAAATGCAGAAGACCTGCGTATGCAGCCCCTTCTACGCGTCCGGGAAAAGAACTGTGCATGGATACATTTCCGCTTGCAATGGCATATGTGCCCATGCAACAGTTTCAAAGCATCTATGAATTAGACGAAGCCCTGCAAAACGGAACCGTTTTTCCGGAATTGAATAAACCGTTTATGGGATGGAAAGGGGGCTGCTCCTGTTGAGACAGAATATGATGAACCGAAAACAACTGATGCAATGGATCAACGAAGTCAGTTTTGCCGTAACAGAGATCACCTTATACTTAGATACACATCCGGACGATGAAGAAGCGCTTGCTTTTTTTAACCATTTTAACGAAGAACGCAAAAAAGCCGTCGCGATGTATTCTGAAAATTATGCGCCTCTTACGCTGGATATGCTGCAGCAGGAAGAGACGCACTGGAACTGGGCAACGGAACCATGGCCATGGGAAGGGGGATATTGTTAATGTGGAATTATGAAAAACGCTTGGAATATCCGATCAATATCAAAGAAACTAATCCGAAGATCGCAAAATTTATTATGAGTCAATACGGCGGACCGGACGGAGAGATTTCCGCTAGCCTGCGTTATCTGTCGCAAAGATATTCCATGCCTTACCGTGAGGTCATGGGCGTGTTAACGGATATCGGTAGAGAAGCCCCTGAAATGTTCCATCTCAGGGGCCCCAGCTTTTTTTAGCGGTCTACCCTGCGGACAGTTTACGCTTTTTGCAACCGTGTAGCTCCATTTGAGGGGGAGCAGGTTCAAATACACGTCAATATGGTCTTTGTCATTCACAACCATTTTATCTAAAATTTCTTTGTAAAAATCATCTTCATATTCCACGCCGTTTATAAGCTCATTCATCGCATCTGTAATTTCAGCAACAAGTTCTTGCTGTTTTTCAATCATCTCCCTTTGTTTGTCTATGCTATCTATCACGGATTGCAGTTCAGCAATCTCATTCTCACATTTTGCTCTTGCTGCTGAAAATTCATCTCTGGTAATATCGCCAGATGTATAAAGGTCAATGAGGTTTGTGCGTTTTTGTTCAATGGCTTTTATCTGTGATTTTAGTTTCTCACTATCTGTACCTGCGGTATCCATTGCGATAATAGACTTGATAATAGCAAGCAAATTGTTAGTGATTTTCTCCTTATTATACTTTAAACTACTCGTGACAAGGTACATGATGTGGGTTGCATCTTCGTTGCGTATGCTAAGTCCACTGCATCCAACTTGATTTCCTGCTTTGTCCACATGAGGGCTTCCATGTCTTGCAGCTTCCAGACACCGCCACGCCTTATAGCGGCTTCCATTTTTTCGGGTTTTATATCTCGCCACATAACCCCTGCCGCAGCATCCGCATTTGATTTTTCCAGAAAACGGATAACGGTTGCTGTGTTTCGTTTTGCCCTCCTGTGAAAGCGATTTTTCATCCAAAATTCGGTTTGCCTTATCAAAAAGCTCACGGGAGATAATCGGCTCATGATGGTCTTTGATAATCACAAATTCCTCTTGCCCGAGGTTTACTTTCTTTTCATGGGATAAAAAGTCTGGCGTATAGGTTTTCTTCTGCACCAAATCACCGCAGTATTTTTCATTGCGGATAACACGGAGAATGACTGTGTTCTGCCATTCTTTTACACGCATGGGCTTAATGCCCTCCTCCCGAAGCTCACGGGCAATCACATGCGTTCCTTTCCCCTCATTTACAAACTTATGGAAGATAAGACGGACAACTTTCGCCCCATCCTCGTTAATATACATTTTGCCGTCTTTCACATCGTAGCCAAGCATACTCCGCCCAAACACAACTCCCTGCTCCATCTGGCGTTTCTGCCCCCATTTCACACGCTCGGAAGTCTTACGGCTTTCCTCCTGTGCAATCGAGGACATAATGGCAAGGCGAAGCTCTGCATCGCCGTCTAAAGTGTTGATGTTATCATTTAGAAAGATAACACCCACGCCGTGCTTTTTGAGGTCACGGGTATAGAATATACTATCAAGGGTATTTCTCGCAAAACGGGAGATTTCTTTTGTTACAATCAAATCAAAATCACCGTTCTTTGCACAAGCAATCATGCGGTTAAATTCTTTCCGTTTTTTCGTATTCGTACCAGAGATTCCTTCATCTGCGAACACTTCATAAAGCTCCCAATCGGGATTACGCTCTATATACTGTCTGAAATAACGCTGCTGGCTTTCAAATGAATTTGCCTGGTCTTCGTTGTCCGTAGATACACGGCAGTATGCGGCAACCTTTCTCTTTGTGTGCTGTATCTTCCTTTCTTGATTTAGGGTTTCGTATTTATCTATTGACATAAGAATATCTCCTTTCCCGACAATCCCTTGCCGTATTTTCAGTATAGTTAATTGAAAATAGTATGTCGAATGTGCAAATTTGAATACAGAACATAAATTACACATTTCTGTAAATTACAACTGTATTCATAAGCAAGTAACGAAAGTGGATTGCGAATATCCTCTGCTTTCTCACACTTGACTATGTAAAAACGTCAAGCGGTTATGCCTGACGTTGCTTTTTTCTAATTTAGACGATATTGTTTTTCAAGCTCAAGCAAACAGCGTTCCCGCTGTGATGCGGTCAACAGATTCCGTTTTTCTAATGATAAAAGGATTGACCTTTGAAAATTCATAAGAAATGCTGCGTGTTCCTGCTCATTCAATTCTGGAACAGGCTCACCAACATATCTAAATTCTCTATGCTTCAACAGGCAACACCTCCCTCATTCTCAATATATGAGCGAATGATTGTACCATATAACGAGGGGGCTAATCCTTTTTTTGAATGCTGTCATCATGCAGCGGACAACATTCATGAGTAGGTAAAGAAGCCGAGAGCCTGCCCTGCTTCATCGGGCATTGCGAATATCCGTTTAAACCAATACTAATTGCCAACGCTTTGTCCATTGCAGGAAGAAAACGCTTGTCAAGAGTTCCCATATACTCCCGCAAACGTCGCTTATCAATCGTCCGTATCTGTTCAAGCAGGATGATAGAGTCCCTGTCAAGCCCCTCAACATCCTTTACTTCGGTATGTGTCGGTAATTTTGCCTTTGTCTGTGTTTTACCTGTTATGGCAGCGATAATAACTGTCGGGCTGTGGCTATTTCCTATATCATTAGAAATGATAAGTACGGGTCGTATGCCGCCCTGCTCCGAACCGACAACGGGATTAAGCTCTGCGTAGTAGATGTCGCCACGCCTGATTGTTCTTTCCATATTTAGAACCTCCTATCTGGATTTAGGCAGGAATACCCTGCCTATGTAACAGCCAGACGCAAGGAAGCATT
>OFFE01000119.1_pt1 | contig 68069 bp, 63 predicted proteins | sample 1521371 | NCBI WGS metagenome assembly OFFE01 (sample SAMEA3504131, study PRJEB24116) | mouse gut metagenome | biome: mouse gut; feature: mouse-associated habitat; material: faeces | place: Denmark | collected 2011 | reverse complement strand
TGCCGCTTATGCGGCAAGACCTTTTGAACAGGTAAATACATTCGTGCGACAGCCCCATGTTTGTCTGAAAATTATATCACAACTAAATTTACAGCTGGAATTGGGACACAATCTCTTTCAATTCCTCTATAGACTTCATACACTCTTTCAACCTGGAATATCCTTCGACGGTGGCATTCTGTGTCTCGCCAGACTTCTCTGCAATGACATTGATTCCATCTGCCGACTGATTGACCATCTCATTGATATCCTCAACGGCTCCTGCGATTTGAGAAATATAACCTTCCAACGCCCCAACTGCCTCTTTGGTCTGGCTCATGATGCCATTAAAGCCGTCGGCATCTGCAAGATACTGCCCGCCTGACTTGCTGAAATCTTCATAATCACCCAGCACCGTGCTTTCCAAAAATTCCATCACCGTCATAATGCAGTCTGTCATATTGGACACGGCTTGATTTACCTCGCTCACAATCCCGTTGATGTTATCCACGGTATGCAGGGTCTGATCCGCCAAGGAACCGATCTCTGAAGCCACCACGGCAAACCCTTTGCCTGCCTCCCCTGCCCTGGCAGCCTCAATATTAGCGTTCAAGGCCAGCAAATTCGTCTGGGATGAAATATCCTTGATGGCGTCCGTCAGTTCATTGATTTTGTCTACAGCTTTCGATTGCTCAATGGCGACATCTGTCTTTTGTTTCATCACTGCATACATATTATCGGTCTTGTCCCTGGAAGTGCGGCTCACATGCTCCATTTCGCCCGCACGCTGTCGAACCTGTATCGAATTTTGCTCGCCCTCTTCCGCCATCCGATGAATGCTTTTCGAATTATGCCTGACCTCTTCAATACTATGTATAATGTTCGCCGTATTGACGCTTGCCTCCTCCATGCCCGCCGCAAGTTCCTGCGTTGCTGCAGAATTCTCCTGCGCATGAATCCTGTTCTCTTCCATAATCTCATTGAGATTCATCACATTGTCACGAATGGTTTCTTCCGCCTCCTCAAGGCTCCCCATCATCTTGCGCAAATTCTTTCGCATCGAATGAATCTCATTTGCCATAACGCCAATTTCATCTTTCTGCCTGCGGAGCCGCTGCCCGAACTCCGTGGCTCGAAAATCCAGCCTCGAGGTCTGATCAATCACGGCGGTGAGCTGCTTGATAGGCCTGGAAATATTGCTTGCAACAACAATTCCCACGATCCCAGAGAATAGTAGAGCGATCAAAACCGCCGTCAATATAATGACAAATAGCCGGTTGGCGCCAGAGTAAGTCTCCAAGCTGGGCACTGCAAGCACAAGCTTCATGCCATTGCCCAAGCTATAATAAACAAGCTGCTTTTTTTCTTTGTGGTATAGATAGTCAAACCGTTCTCCCTGACGGTTCTGATCCTGGATCAGCTCTGTTACACCAGATAAAGATGAATCAAGGGAAGATAGAGCCGTACCGCTCTCAAAATTCCCATTATGTATCACTGTTCCAGTATCACTCGCCAAAAATGCATAACCCGTCTCAAAAAATTCAATTTCGTCCACAATCTCTGTGATCTGGGAAAAATCAATATCCATGCCAATAATGCCGATAGATGTTCCGTCTTCTGCAAAAAGAGGAATCACATAAGAAATCATGTATACGTTAATATTCGCATTCAGGTATGGCTCCATCCAGATTGGCTTCCCCGCCTTGACCGGAATATAATACCACCCCACATGCTCTGCATCATCCTCGTCATACATAGAAAAATCCGTGGGCACGACGCTTTCAAATTCTTCGTCCACAGAATTCCTTGTGATAAAATATCCAGATTCTGGATCAGAATATTGAGGATTATAGCGGATATATGCTGTGATCGCCCCCTCCGTCCACTTGCCGAAAGTATCGATTTCCTGCGCGATCTGTTCCGTATACTCATCTGCGTACTCTTTATCTTTCACAAAAGACGCATAATCAAAATGCTGCATTAAAATATCGCTCAAAGTCTTCACCGACTGTTCGATTTTAGAGATCATATCGTTGATTTCCAGGGCTTCCCGTTCAGCTTTCACTTGCATGTTTTGATTGGAATTCTGCGCCTCTATCCTGGCGATATTGGCAATCGACAACATTCCCACAATAAACGCCGTAAGCAAAGAACACAATAAAATACCTGAAATTATCTTCATTCGTATCGTTTTCATAACGCTCCTCCGTAGATCTCCCTATTGCAGAAAAAGAACCTCAATACTTGAGATCCTTCCTCTATGTAAATGATTACTTTCTTGTATTCTTCAAAAATTCTGGTATCTTGATATCATGCTCCTGCACGCTGCTCTCTGGCTTCTTGGCGCGCTGTATCCCCAAAGTAGACGGAGTCACCCCAAGATGACCTCTCTGAGTTCCCGTGGGCGTAGGAGCAGCTCCATAAGCGTTGCCAGGTCTTGCGCCTGTCCCTGCGCCAAACGCAGACGGCTGCCTCGTTCCTGCCCCTGCGCCAAACGCAGACGGCTGTCTCGTCCCTGTCCCTATTCCGCCCTGTGGAGACATCACTTTCGGAGACGGCTTCTGAACCGCTCCTTCTAACCCTGTCGCTATCACGGTAATAATTGCTTCATCGGCCATGTTTTCATCATACTTAGCGCCAAAGATAATGTTTGCGCCCTCGCCTGACAGATCCTGGACATAATTTGCGGCGTCACTGGCATCCAACAGGGAAATATCTCCAGAAATATTGATAATGACATGGGAAGCGCCTGTAATCGTGGTCTCCAAAAGGGGGCTCGCCACCGCCATCTTCACTGCCTCTGTCGCCTTATCATCGCCTGTAGCCATGCCAATGCCGATATGAGCCAGTCCCTTATCCTTCATAACAGTCTGAACGTCTGCAAAATCCAGATTGATGAGCGCAGGCACATTGATCAAGTCCGTAATTCCCTGTACCGCCTGCTGCAATACCTCGTCCGCCTTCTTTAATGCGTCTGGCATGGTGGTTCTCCGGTCCACGATCTCGAGCAACTTGTCATTGGGAATCACAATCAGAGTATCCACGCTCTCTTTTAACCGCTCGATACCGCCCAAAGCATTGACCATACGGGCTTTCGCCTCGAACTTAAAAGGCTTTGTGACAACGCCAACAGTCAAGATTCCCATTTCTTTTGCAATCCGGGCCACCACGGGAGCAGCCCCGGTTCCGGTGCCGCCACCCATGCCGCAAGTGACAAACACCATGTCTGCGCCTTTGATCTCTGCGGTCAGTTCTTCTATATTCTCTTCTGCGGCTTTCTGACCAATCTCTGGCTGTGCGCCAGCGCCTAGCCCCTTGGTAAGCTTCTCCCCGATCTGGATCAGCGTCGGAGCCTTACACAATGCCAGCGCCTGCTTATCTGTATTGACACCGATAAACTCGACACCGCCTATATTTTCATCAATCATTCTATTTACTGCATTATTACCAGCGCCTCCGACACCTATCACGATGATCTTCGCACTGGATTCTGCTTCGGTCGTCATTATCTCAAGCAAGGTTCTTCCTCCTTTTATTCAATATCTGAATATTTCTATCAATCTAAACCTTTTCTTCTAACCTAGTTTAAACTCCTGTATACTATAGTATAATTTTTTTACAAATTAATCAACAAAAAATTTTTAATTTTCTTAGGTTTTTTGAGGCGGTCCTCTTTATCCTGACTTCTCAAAAGTGATATCTTTGGTATTTTCCGTCCAGCTTTCTAAATGAAGCGTGCCTTTCTGCCCTTCCAGCTTCGGCATGAGATAAGAAAGCCTTACCACTTTCTCATTAAAATGTTGTGCCTGTCCCATAGAGACAGAAAGCTTTCCATATTTCAGCGTATAATTGCCTTCTCCTCCATATTTAATGCTTTCTGGCTCCAATTGATACTTTTTCAAAAGCTGCGTCAGGCTTAAGAGGTTTTTGAGCACGCTCTTTCCCTCAATGGGCAGCTTTTCGTTTAACACGATGCGCTTTACGTCCAAACCGTTGATCTTAGGAACGTTTTCAATGACTTCCGAAGACATCTCCACCACGACCCCGTCTTTGTCAAAATACGCATTCTGTCCCAAAGACTCTATGTAAACCCTTCCTAAAATCTCTTTTTCATATACGTCTATCTTTAGCACTTGGGGAGATTTAAGAGATACTTTCATAGAAGCAACAAAAGGAAGCTCCCTTGGTTCTTGAAATTTATACTTAAAATATACATATAGGCTGCTCCAGGAATTTTCATCATCCAGCAGCCACTGCTCAATCACTTCCTCTGGGTGATGAGTACTTCCTGTTACCACCACTTTTTTGACGACGAAAGCTTTTACAACAATCAGGGCAGCTATTGCCAGAATCAGCAGGAAGAAAAGAAAAGCCATTCCCGTCATTTTCCCTTTCCTATTCCGTCTTTTCCTTTGTCTTCCCATTCTCTATTCCTCCAGACGAATCCCCCTAGAAACGCTCAAAACCAATCCAATCTCTGCCAGTAAAAATGCAACGGAAGTGCCTCCATAACTGATAAATGGCAAAGAAATCCCTGTATTTGGTATGGTATTGGTTACCACTGCGATATTCAGAATTACCTGTATGGCTATGTGGGCAAGAACGCCTGTGGCAATCAAAGCTCCATATAAGTCCTGGGCATTGTTGGCAATCACCATAAACCGCCAGATTAGTATCACAAACAGCAAGATCACGCAAACTGCGCCGAACAGTCCCAGCTCCTCGCAGATGATAGAATAAATCATGTCATTTTGCGCTTCTGGCACGAAGCCAAGCTTCTGCATGCTTGCTCCCAATCCCTTTCCAAACAAGCCGCCGGAGCCAATCGCGTAAAGTCCCTGCAATGTCTGGTAGCCTTTCTCATATTTCTCCGGCTCCAGCCAAATCTTTAGCCGTTCCGCCCGGTAAGATTCCAACATGATAAACGCTGCTCCAAAGGCGATCACCACGCCGCCCATTACAATAAACTGCATATATCTCGGGCTTGAGACAAACACCAGGCAAATAGCGATTCCCAGAATGATGATCGCCGTGCTCAAGTTTTCAGATGCCACAATTACAACCATCGGCATCACCATCAGCATCACTTTGATCAGGGCAGTAAACTTTCCCATCTGCTTCGGCATACGGCTGATCACAGTTGCTAGAAACACAATAATTGCGACTTTTGCCATCTCCGAGGGCTGAAAGCTAACCGGCCCCAGCTTCAGCCAGCGCTTAGCACCGTTTAATTCCTGTCCCACAAACAGCACCAGGGTACACATCCCGAATGCCCCGGCATAAGCAAGCAACCAGAAGTTTTTCCATACTCGATAATCAATCTGTGCCACGAACGCCATTACGGCAATTCCTAGTATATCTGCAAAAAGCTGCTTTTTCAAATAGTAGGCGCTATCCGAAAATTTGACCTGTCCATTATAGGAGCTTGTGCTATATAACATGACCAGCCCAAAACATACCATAAAAAACACGATGATCAACAGACTGTAGTCAAAATACCGGAAATTTCTTTGTCTTTTGTCAGTCATTTCCTCTCTGACCATACCAGCACCTCTATATTTTTACTTTTCTCATTCAGACAGCAGTTTAATATCCATGAAACATGGCTATCTTCCTCATTACTCTTAAGAATAAGCTATTCCTGCAACGCCCTCGCCATTTGTTTAAACATATCACCTCTCTGTTCGTAATTTTGGAACATCCCCCAGCTTGCACATGCCGGAGACAACAACACTGCGTCCCCTTTCGCAGCATGGGCATAGCAGGCATCCACTGCCTCCTGAAGGCTCTCCACCAAAATAATGTCCTCTGCGGGATAACCCAATCGTACTGCGGTATCTCGTATCTTTTCCCGGGTAGCTCCAAGCAGAACTAATTTTTTTACCTTTCCTTCAAATGCATTAATCCATTCGCCATACTGGGAATCCTTATCATATCCGCCCCCAATCAGGAGCGTAGGCCATTCCATGGCGCGGATTGCCTGAATTGCCGCATCTGGATTGGTTCCCTTGGAATCATTATAAAAACGGACTCCTCCCTTCGTCACCACATATTCTATTCTATGCGGGACAGCCGAAAAACGCACCAGAACTTCTTGTACTTTTTCCATAGAAACGCCAAATAGCAGCGCCATTGCCACCGCAGCCATGACGTTTTCATAATTATGTTTGCCAATCAATTTTAATTCTTTGACATTGCAGACTATCCTCTGCTGTCGATCCCACGCCCAGATAATCTGATCTTTGTCTAGGTATATTCCTTGTTCTAGCTTTCTTTGACTGCTAAAAAACACTGCCTGGGCGCAGATCTGCCCGGCAAATTCCCGTAACAAGGGATCTTCATAATTCAAGACGCAAAACTGGTCTTTTCCCTGGTTGGCAGCAATCTGCATTTTTGCTCTCTGATAATTCTCCATCGTGTGGTGACGGTTGAGATGATCTGGCGTAATATTTAAGATAGCAGATATTTGCGGGCAAAACGTATGTACCGTCTCCAACTGGAAGCTGCTGATCTCCGCCACGGTCACGGAATCTTTATCTGTATCCGCCACTGCGCCAGTGTATGGAATTCCGATATTGCCCACTATCTTTGCCTTGGAAACGGCATGTTCCATGATCGCACCCAGAAGCGACGTCGTAGTCGTCTTCCCATTGGTCCCGGTTATGGCAAGAATCCTGCCCCGTTCAAAGACATAAGCCAGCTCGATCTCTCCCCAAATCTCCACGCCTGCCTGGCGCATAGCCTCCACTACAGGAAGATCCGTAGGTACTCCGGGACTCAACACCGCTATATCGCATCCAAGAATGACATCCTTTGGCAACGTCCCCAGGATAATCTCTGTCTTCTGCAACAACTTTGACTTTTTGCGAATCTCGTCTGTTTGCAATTTATCATTTCCATCATACAAAATTACCAAAAATCCATGGCTCACTAAGAGCTCTGCGGCGGCAATTCCGCTGATGCCAGTACCAAATACTAAAAACCTTTTCCCTTCCAGATTCACTGTTTTTCCTCCTGTCTATGAAAACGCTCCTTGGACGCATGTCTTACAATGCCATAAGCCCCACTAGGCACATGACTGCAGTTACGATAGAAAACACTGCCACGACCCTAGTCTCCGACCATCCGCCCAGCTCAAAATGATGATGTATCGGAGCCATACGGAAAATCCGCTTTCCCCCTGTCTTCTTAAAGTAGGTGACTTGTATCATCACAGACAGCAACTCCACCCAGTAAATCACCGCCACAATCAAAATAAATATCGGCACTTGCAGCATATACGCCGTAGACGCCACAAATCCGCCCAAAGCAAGGGAGCCGGTATCTCCCATAAACACACTTGCAGGATAGACGTTAAACAGAAGAAATCCTAACAGCGCCCCCGCCACCGCACAGGTAATTGGCTCGATGCCGCTTTTAGTTCCAATAGCCACCACTGAGAAAAACGTGGCAATCAGTACCGTGACGCTAGAGGCAAGCCCATCCAGTCCATCGGTGAAATTTGCCCCGTTTACTGTTCCAACCACTGCCAGAAACATCACCGGGATTGCCAGCCATCCCAAATCCAAGTACATTCCGTCTTCAAATCCTCCGGTAAATGGAATCAGCATTTTAGAAGAGATATCCGTATATTGATTCATATAGAAAATAAATACTCCAGTAACCAGAATCTGTCCCAGCATTTTCTGCCAGGGCAGCAAGCCGTCAGACCGCCGCAGTACGACTTTCAGGTAATCATCCAAAAACCCGATAATTCCAAATCCTACCGTTACAAATAAAATAGGCATGATCTTCGGGTAATCTTTCATATAGAGGACAGACGTGGCAATGATGCCTGCCAGGATCATCAAGCCTCCCATGGTGGGGGTTCCTTCTTTTTTCAGGTGGGATTTTAATTCTTCCCGCTCTGTCTGCCCTACTTTTAATTTTCTCAAAACCGGAATGATTACCGGGCCTAACACCGCCGTGATTACGAATGCAATCAGTACCGGAACTATGATTTGCTGTGACATTTTTACACCTCTTTGTCTCTACACTGTTTTCTGTTGATTGTATTTTAATATTTTCTCTAATCCTATCTGTAAGCAATTATTCTGTAACAGCTTCCTCCTCGCCAGAATCTTTCTGATTCTCTGGAAGCTGTTGCTTTTCAATCCCAAGGTAAGGAAGAATATTTGAAAAAATTTCTTTTACCACGGGAGCCGCTATCGTCCCGCCATAATAAATGCCCTGAGGATTATTAATGATAGTCAGGGCAAGAACCTGTGGGTTTTCTGCTGGCGCAAATCCCAAAAAAGAAGAAATATATTTATTCGCGCTTCTTGGGAGCGTTTGTGATGTCGCCGTCTTGCCGCCGATCGAAAAGCCTTCGATCTTTGCATTTTTACCGCTTCCCTCAGACACTACCTTTTCCAGTACGTTTCGCAGAGTTTTTGAAGTTTCGCTGCTGACGATTCCTTGCCGCATTGGATACTCCAAGGTTTCCACCAATTCCCCCTGATCGTCTTTTACAGAAACGCCGAAATGCGGGGTGATCCGGTTCCCTCCGTTAATCAAAGAAGATACCGTGGTTGCAAGCTGAATCGGAGTGATCTGAAAAGACTGCCCAAAAGACACTGTGGCAAGCTCCACTGGGCCCACATTCTTCTTGTTATGCATAATGGTCATTGCCTCTCCAGGCAAATCAATGCCCGTGCGCTCTAACAGCCCGAATTGTTTGAAATATTTATAAAAATTATCTGTCCCCAGACGCATTCCAAGCTCTATAAACACTGGATTACAGGAATTCATAATTCCCTGGGTAAAATCCTCTGCGCCGTGCCCGGTCCGCTTATGACAATGAATTCTGCGGTCCTCGACCACTTTATAGCCTGGACAGAAAAAATTATCCGTCAGGCTGACAACGCCCTCTTCAAATGAAGACGCCGCCGTAATGATTTTAAACACCGAGCCTGGTTCATAAGTGTCGTTGATGCATTGATTTCGCCACATCTGGTTCAGCAAATCCTGGCTATTGTCTTTCTGCTTCCCAGCAGTCTCCAAAGATTCCTGGGACTCTTTCTCTGGTTCCGTGATCAGGGTGAAAGGATCATTTAAATCAAATTCTGGGACGTTTACCATCGCCATGATCTCTCCATTTTGGGGATTCATCACAATGACCGACACGCTGTCCGCCGACTTGGCTTGCAAGACCTTTTTTGCAGCCTGCTCGCAATACATTTGAATATTATAGTCCAAGCTGATATGCAGATTGTTTCCATCTACGGGTTCCTGACGCCGTTCCCCGGCGTTTTCAATCTCTACGCCCCGGGCGTCTGTGAGCGTCAGTATTTTGCCATTCGTCCCTTTGAGATAATCTTCGTATATCACTTCCAGACCGATAATCCCCTGGTTATCCCCTCCGGTAAAGCCCAAAACCTTGGACGCCAAGGTGTCAAAAGGATAATACCGTTTGTAATCCTCATCTACCTTGACTCCTTCAAGACGGTAATCTCTGATCTTGTCTCCCGTCTCTTTGTCGACATTGGACTTAACCCGCTCTATGGAACTTACCTTTTCCACCCGTTTGCGAACCGTTTCCTCCTCAAGCCCTAGTTCTTTTGTCAAGACTTCAATCACTTTCTCTGGCTCTTTGACTTGGCTGTGAATCACAGAAATCGTGCACACGGTACGGTTGGTGGCAAGCACCGTTCCGGTGGCGTCTATGATCTTCCCCCTGGCCGCCTTGATATCCCGCTCCCTCTCATGTAAATCTTCCGCTTTTTTGCCATAATATTCTGAACAGAACACCATTAGGTAGACCAACCGTCCTGCCAGCAACGATAATACCAGGGTAACCACCGCAAATATAACTAATATTTTCTTGCGGTTATATGTCTTATTTCGAATCATTGCAAAAACCTCATAAAATCTGTTATTACAATCTATTACTTTCTCTATGAGGTTATGTACTTTTTATCACGCCGTCCTTTTTATTTTCTTACCGTTATTCCGTTCCTGTTTCTGCCACGTCTTCCTCAGATTCCGCTCTTTGCGCAAGATCGTCTAAGTCCTGGGAAGCGCCTTCTGCACCGTTTGGCATAGAATTCGGCGTTCCTTCCGGCAAGCCTTCCGACGACTCGCCGCTTTCCTGAGGCGTTCCTCCCTCAGGCACCGGCGCTTCCTCATCTGGAAAAACATTAATATAAGGAAGAATTTCCGTAAAGATCTCTTTTGCCATGCGAGTGGCAAGCGCGCTGCTCTGCTCGTCCACCGAAACATTCGCCTCGTCAATCACTACATATACGAGAACCTTCGGCTCGTCCACTGGAGCAAATCCAATAAAGGAAACTACATATTTCTTATCATCTCTGTTTCCTTTCTGCGCGGTTCCTGTCTTTCCGCCCATCGAATACCCAGGCACTTTCGCACTCTTTCCAGTACCTTCTGAAACGGTTTTATAGAGATAGCCTTTTATCTTGTCACTGGTTTGATTGGATATCGTCTGTTTAAGGGGCGTTGTGTCTACACGCTCAACCGTATTGCCATGTTCATCAATAATCTTCTTGACCAAATGGGGCTGGTAATAATATCCCCCATTGATAAGAGAGGAAAATGCACTGGCAAGCTGCACCATCGTCACATTGAAATTCTGCCCAAAAGAATTGGTGGCAAGCGAGGTGGCGTCGGTATTCTCAGCCGTGTAAATCAGCGCATCCGTCCTTGCCTCTCCTGGCAAATCAATATTCGTGCGCAGGCCAAAATTAAAGATATTCTGGTATTTATAAAAATCCTCTTTGCCGATATCCTCCGCCATCTGCATCAGAGCGTCGTTACAGGAATCCATCACCGCTTTCTCAATGGTTTCCGTGCCATGCCCGCTGCGGTTGATACAGCGGATGTCATGACCTCCGATATGCTCTACTCCGTCGCATTCATAACTTTCCTTAAGCTTGCCAGTATCCAGTCCCGCCGCCACCGTAAATGGCTTTGCCGTGGAACCTGGCTCATAAGTATATGTAATGCAAAAGTTTTGCCAGATGCTATTGAGCTTGTTGAGTCTCTCATTCTCGCTAAACGCATTAATTTCTTCTTGAGAACAGTATGGCGTTAAGTCCCACGGATTATTCAGGTCAAATACGAAATTATCAGACATTCCTAATATTTCGCCATTTTGCGGATTCATCACCACTACCCCGGTATGCTTGCTTCCCTCGCCTTCTTCCAACTCATCACGATAGGCGTCCTGAAAAGCCGCAATTTTTTTCTCAATGACGGTCTGAACATTTAAGTCGATGGTCGTAACCAGGCTGTTGCCATTGATCGGTTCCTTGATGGTCTTTTCCACATTATTGTCCGTATTCAAATATCCGTACTGTCTTCCATTGACGCCATTTAAGGTCTCATTATAATAATCTTCGAGCCCGCCAATGCCTTCGTTTCCAGAGGTGGTAAACCCCAGCACTTTGCACGCCAGTCCATTGTATGGGTACTGCCTTTTATATTCCTTTTCAAACCATACCCCCTGCACATTGGGATTGACTTTCTTTTTCTTTTTATTCACCTTTGACTGCAGCTTCAGAAACTTGTCAATTTCTTCATACAGCAACTTTTTCTTGAGCACGCAATATCTGCTTTCCGGCTGTTCTCTCAGCGCTTTTCGCACTTCCTCTTCCGAAATATCTGGAAAGCATTCAACCAACGCCGCAATCGTCGGTTCCACATAGTCTTTATCTTCATTGACCAGCTTGCAGTCCAAAATAACATTATATACATCTATGTTTGTTGCCAGAATGCTCCCCTTGGTGTCCAAAATCTCTCCCCGCTGATATGGAATGATCTGATTTCCGTAACTCTGCTGGCTCAGCACCTGTTTCTCATACTCGTCTCCCTTTGCCTGGTCAATATACACCAGCCTTGCCACAAGCCCTCCGAGCAAAGCTATGATGAATACAAACAACACCAGGAGCTTTTTTTTCATTCTTCTGGAAAACCTCGCCGGTCCTCTCCTTTGCCTGGGCCTGTCCTTTCTGCCTGCCAACCGCCTGTCACCTTTCTGGAATATCCTCGTATTGATTCATATAGTCATTGGTTTCTACTTCAAAATACTGAATCTGCTTTTCTTCAGGGTATATCATCCCCAAATCCTGCATCGCTTTCTCACGGATTACTTCCAAATCCACTGAAATATTGATCTTCTTTTGAATTGCGTCATTGTCATTTTTCAGATTCAGCAAATCTGCCTCTAACCCTGTCACGCTCTTCATATATCCGTTTAGCTCTGACTGAAGCTGAACATAGTAGCCAAATACTCCCATAAGCAGCACCATGGAAACTGCCAGAAACAGCACATACCCAGGGCTCATTTGAAGCGCCTGGGCCTGATTTCTCTTGGCTGCAGCCCTGGCATTTCTCTTGCGTAGCCTGTATTCTCGCTCTTCCTTCTGCTGCCGTAAATATTCTTCATGAATCTGTTCACTGTGCCGTCTATGGTCCTCTTGGACTCTTCTGACTGTATTTCCGTCAATATAGCTTCCCGTTCTCTTCTGGTAATACTCTCTTTCCTGCTGTCTCACACTTCCAACTCCTATCTGTGCTGTCTGTCTATTTTCGTTCAAATACTCTGAGTTTTGCGCTCTTGGAACGTGAATTATACTCAAGCTCTTCTTCTGTCGGCACTACAGGTTTTTTAGTTACCACCCTGCCCAGGGGCTTCTTGCCGCACACGCACACTGGAAAATCACTTGGACATGTGCATGGTTGCTCGCTTTTCTTAAATATGCTCTTCACAATCCGGTCTTCCAAAGAATGAAAAGTAATGATGCAGATCCTTCCATCCGGATTAAGCATATCGATCATATCTTCCAGCGAACCCTGAAGCACTTCCAGCTCACGGTTCAATTCAATCCGTATTGCCTGGAAAGTGCGTTTTGCGGGATGCCCTCGATGCATTCTTACTTTTGCAGGAATCGCTCTTTTGACAATCTCTGCAAGCTCTCCCGCATTCTCTATCTCTTTCTCTTTTCTTGCCGCTGCAACATGCTTGGCAATGTTTTTCGCAAATTTATCTTCCCCATAATCACGAATTATGCGGTATAAGTCGATCTCGCTGTATGTATTGACTAACTCCTTTGCCGTAAACGTCTGTCTTTGGTCCATTCGCATATCTAAAGGAGCGTCCCCGACCCGGTAGGTAAATCCCCTGCAAGGGTCGTCCAATTGATAAGAAGACACGCCCAAATCCAATATGATGCCATCTAATTTGTATATCCCAATCTCTGCCAGCGCCTCTCGCATTCCGCAGTAATTGCTTCTTATGATCCTTGCCCTGTCTTCAAACTCCGACAGTCTTCTGGTCGCAGCTTTGACTGCATCCTCGTCCTGGTCGATTCCAATGAATCTGCCCTTTGCCGACAAGCGCCTGCATACTTCATAGGCATGTCCTCCTCCGCCAAGGGTGCCGTCCGCATATACTCCATCCGGCCTAACGTTCAGATTTTCAATTGTTTCTTTCAAAAGCACTGACTTATGCTTAAACTCCATGGACGTTCCTTTCTTGCCGCTTTGCGGCGTCATATGATGATTCCCAGGCTCGCCATATGTTCCGCGACTTCCTCCACATCATCATATTCACTGGTCTCCTGCCATCTGTCCTTACTCCAAATTTCAATACGGTTTACCACGCCTGCCAGAACGACCTCTTTCTCAATTCCGGCAAATTCTCTTAAAACCGCCGAAATAAGCACCCGACCTTGCTTGTCCACTTCGCAGACTGCTGCGCTTGCAAAGAAAAACCTCGCAAACTTACGGGCGTCTTTGGAGAATTGTGATATTTCCCGGAATTTGACTTCTATATTCTTCCATTCTTCGGAGGAGTACATGAATAAGCATCCATCCAGTCCCTTGGTAATCACAAACTCCTCTCCCAGTAGTTCCCTGAACTTAGATGGGACTATGAGCCTGCCTTTGGCGTCAACTGTGTGGTTGTATTCTCCCATGAACATAAAGATCACCTTCTAATCACTCAGACTGTGACGAAATGGAATACCTTTTCTTTTGATCCACATATCCACCACATCAATCCCTTTTTTACCACTTTCCTCCACTTTGTTTCCATTCTAGCCTATTGCCTTCAAAAATGCAATAGCAAATTTCGCCTAATTAATAGGCATGTTCTGGGAATCTTTGGTTTATCCTCATGATTCATCAAAAATCACCAAAAGAAAAAAGAGCCTGTATATAAAGCTCTTTTCCCTTGCTTCTGTAACCCTATTATCCCCTTTCACCCGCAATTTTGCAGTTGAACCTCTTCTTTTGTATATTTCATGTAGTCGGCAATCAGCCTATCTAAGCGTTTGCTCGTCTGGTAACATTTTTGAGAGCTGATATCTTCCTGCGCGGCTACATTCAACTGTGCGCGGACCGTCTCGATTTCGGTCTGCAGTTCCTGCAAATATTCCATTTCCGCCGCTCCTTCTCCCCATTGAAGTTATTGTAGTCCTATTTAGAAAAAAAAGCAAACGAAAACCGCCAAATTCTTACACGACATTTCGACAAATAAAGCTTTTAATCGACAATTGCAGTCACCTGCCGCCGTCCCGCCATAACTGCCATATTCTGCATATTCTGCCTGTGAACCAGCAAAAGGACCGCTTCTACCACCTGATGACATAACGACACGATTTGACGGCAATCTTCTTCCACAGTATTCTTTAATTTGACATATGCGTCATGCGCTCTTTGCACAAACTCGCAGATCGCTTCCACACTGCCAAGATTCTGTACGGATTTTTGAACTCTTACTCGGTTTTTCTCAGCCTCCCCGCTTTGAATATAATCTTTGAGGCTGATTTTCAAATGCTTCTCGTATACGCAATGATCTTTAAGATTTCCCATATAATGCGGATTATGCGGAAACGTGAAATAGTCTGCAATATAATGAATTACTTCTCCCAGGTTGCGGTAAAATGCCCGCATATTGATCTGTGACGCCCGCTGGCGTTCTAACAGCTCCTTTAAATCCTGACGAAGCTTTGGAAAGGTTCCTTCCATTTCATGCTTTACCGTGAGAAATGACGGCTTGCAGTCTGGAAGAATGCTCCCCAGATAAAATGCTTTCTTATGTTTCACCAATTCCTGCTCATCCAAACTGTATACAATATACTTTGCCAACGATATATGAGATTTCTTGCGCATGGTTAATTCTACCTCCCAAAAAGCGCGTCCAACACGCCCTTGTGCGGTTCTGGCTTTCGAAAAAACAGAAAGCAGAACACTGAATGATTACTCCATCCCTATTCTACTTCCTGTTTCTTCAGATTACAAGTCTTTTATTGTGAACTTTTTGTAAAAAGCCTTATTTCGTTGTGGTTCACATCGATGTTTGATGTTGCTGTGAACGGAGCCGGCAGCAACCTATCTCCTATAGCTTAACACTAGCCCTTTTGCTGGCTGGCGGATCATCGCTATTTACATTGGCAATCGAAGCTTGCGCACTCTGTTTCAGAACAGCAGCAGGCATTGCTTCCGGCGATCCCGATCTCTTCTGCCTGGCATTGGCAGCCCTGGTTAAAGCGGCAGTTTTCTGCATGGCAGCCTACGCTGGTTTCTGGTCTTGCGGTTCCCGTGGAGTTGGTCATGCTCTCAGACCTTTCCCGGAAGCTGTCGCAACGGGTCTCATTAGGTTTTGAAGCGTCCTGTCCGCCCACCATGATATCGCTCTTAGAGCAAAGCTGTTCTTCATTATACATGCAATTTTTCACGGAACATTTTAAACGTGTCATTTCAAGTTCTCCTTTCTTTATCTGCATCTAGCATTAACGTATTGACAAAGCGGACAAAACAGAGATGTTCTGCCCGCCCTCTTAGTATCAGAGAAATTGAAATGATTTATTCATATTTTATTATTTTTTCTGATTTTCAAACGCTTCTTCGCTGCGGATCTCCTTGGTGCGAATCTCTTTGCTGATCTGCTCTACAAAGTCGCTCAAAGGCTTTACGCCCTCATCCCCTGCAAAACGGCTTCTGACTGATACCGTATGGTCCTCCTCTTCTTGCTGCCCTACGACCAGCATATAGGGCAGCTTGTCAAGACGCGCCTCCCTTATCTTATAGCCAATCTTTTCGGAACGGTTATCCACTGTACATAAGATCCCGTTTGCCTTTAATTCTTTTTCCACCTCTGCGGCATAACTTTCATATTTATCAGAGATGGGCAGCACCCTCACTTGTTCCGGGCACAGCCAGGTAGGGAATTTTCCAGCATATTTCTCAATCAGCCATGCCAAGGTCCGCTCATAGCAGCCCATGGAAGTCCTGTGGATGATATAGGGACGGACCTTATCGCCGTTTTGATCAATATAATACATGTCAAACTGTTCTGCCAGCAAAGCGTCCCATTGAATGGTAATCATGGTGTCTTCCTTGCCGTAGACGTTCTTGGTATTGATATCGATTTTGGGACCATAGAATGCTGCTTCTCCCACATCCTCCGTATACTGGATATGCAGCTCGTCCATGATCTGCCGCATATGCTGCTGCGTCTCCTCCCACACTTCTGGTTCTCCGATGTACTTTTCCCGGTTGTCCGGATCCCATTTGGAGAGGTGATAGGTAACGTCCTCCTCCACGCCCAAAGTAGACAGGCAGTGTTTCGCCAAGGCAATGCATTTTTTAAATTCTTCCACCATCTGATCTGGCCGCACAATCAGATGACCTTCGGAAATGGTAAACTGGCGCACACGGGTAAGGCCATGCATTTCCCCGGAGTCTTCATTGCGGAACAACGTAGAAGTCTCGCTATAGCGCAGAGGCAGATCCCGGTAGGAATGCTGTTCTGCCTTATAGACATAGTATTGGAAAGGACAAGTCATGGGACGCAGGGCAAGAACCTCTTTATCTTTTTGCTCGTCTCCAAGCACGAACATGCCGTCGGTATAGTGATCCCAATGACCAGAGATTTTATACAGATCGGATTTTGCCATCAACGGCGTCTTGGTACGGATATATCCCCATTCGTTGTCCTCCAAATCCTCAATCCAGCGCTGCATGGTCTGCACCATTTTTGCGCCCCGGGGCATCAATAAAGGCAGTCCTTGTCCAATCACGTCCACCGTGGTAAACAGCTTCATTTCCCGCCCCAGCTTGTTATGATCTCTCTTTTTGATATCCTCCAAATGCTCCAAATATGTGTTCAGCTCATCTTTCGTCGCAAATGCCGTGCCGTAAATGCGCTGAAGCTGCGCCTTGTCGGAATCTCCTCGCCAGTATGCCATCGAAGAGGAAATCAGCTTAAAAGCCTTGATGGGCTTGGTGCTCATCAGATGAGGGCCTGCGCAAAGATCGGTAAAGTTCTCCCCCTGCCTGTAAAAGGAAATCTCTGCATCTTCAGGAAGATCCTGGATTAATTCTACCTTGTATGGCTCTTCCCTCTCTTGCATAAACTGTATCGCATCTGCTCTTGGGAGTGTAAACTTTTCCAGGCGGTTTCCCTCTTTGATAATCTTTTTCATCTCCTTTTCCAGCTTGTCTAAATCTTCTCTGGAAAATGGCTCTGCCTCAAAATCATAATAAAATCCCTCGTCTATCGAAGGCCCGATGGCAAGCTTGGCTTTGGGAAACAGCCGTTTTACGGCTTCTGCAAGCACATGGGAACATGTATGGCGCACCGTGCGAATCCCTTGTTGATCCTTTTGGGTCAATATGCTTAATTCACAGTCTTGGTCTAACACTGTCCGCAGATCAACGACTTCTCCGTTGACTGTTCCTGCACAGGCTGCTCTCGCCAGCCCTTCACTGATATCAAGCGCAATGTCATAAACGCTTTTTGCCTCTCCATATTCTTTTATGGAGCCGTCTTTCAATGTAATTTTCATACTATTTCTCCTTTCCTCTCCGACGCAGGGCGATCCTGCCTGGAGGGCATTTTATCTCATATGATCAAAAATCCCATGCACAGCCTTGCGGCTATGCATGGGACGTAAAATACGCGGTTCCACCCTGCTTGTCCTGCCTACACTGATTTGCGACGATACGCCGTCTGGCAGAACCTCTCATTTGACGATAACGGAGTCACCGTGCTTTTAGAAGCCGCTCTAAGGTGGTCTTCGGCTGCTTCCTGCCAAACCGCTTCCAGCTCCGGGACAGCTTCTTGTCCCTCGGCGGTTCTCTCTGCTGATGCCTGCCGCTTTGGCAAGGCATCTAGCATTCCACAGCTTACTCTTCTTATCAACGCTTTTTCTGGATCTATTGTAGCCCTTTTTTCTTATTCTGTAAAGAAGAAAATTTTACTTGTTTCTTCCACAGCACTTTTTGTACTTCTTTCCGCTTCCGCAGGGACATGGATCATTGGGATAAATCTTCTGCTCTTTGATGATAGTGCCAGATTTCTTCTGCTCTAAGTACAACTTACGGCGGGTATCCTCATCAAAAATTGCCTCCCACTGGGGAAGTTCATACAACCAGTCCGCCTTAGCGTCAACCATGTTCTTATAAAGCTTTTCCTTGTCAAACGCAAGGCTGACATGGGTATCCTCCTCCATCTCCTCAATAGGGTTCCCCGCAATCAGGCTCTCGTCAATTCCATCCAGGAATCCCGTCATCTCCATCACAGATAAGTCATACTTTTCTGCAAGCTCTTTCACAGTGCCTTCGACTACTTGATCTGGATTCTCCAGCAATTGTTCATATACGCCTTTCTCCAGCATAAAATATCTCTGCCAAAACCGCTGCAGCTCCGCCTTATTTGCATCCTTATTATATGCAACGCTTTTCCATTGTTCTAATAATGCCATACAAAATCCCATCCTTTGTTACTATTCTATACTAATTTTCTGCTGTGTTTTTACACATATTCTATAGTATAACTCATTTTGAATCGTTTTTCAAAGAATTTTTGAAAGAATTTTATCTGACAGGGAACAATTGAGCAATCGCCAATTTCTGAAGCGGCTCCTTATAGGACGAAAAATCCCCGCAGGCACTACGTCGCCGCCTGCGGGGATTTCAAAAAGGGGAGGATAAGTATTTAACCTTATCTTTGGTTCAAAGCTTTTCGATCTCCGAAAGTGACAAGTGGGGGCTTTGCCGCTTCGGATAATAGTAGTATGAGCAAATTGCTTTCTTTTATTCAATAATTTTCAAATTTTTCTGTTTTTTCTATTTTTCCTATGTTAGAATAATGCATAGACTTACATCTTGCTTTTAAGGACAGCGAGGCACTATCATTTTAGAAAGGGAAATAAAACCAATATGAATCAAAAAAATATTCTGCATAACAAAATCTTTTTGTATATCACAGAGTTTTTCTCCGGCATGTCCGTCATGGCAGTGGAATTGGGCGCTAGCCGTCTGATGGCGCCCTATTTCAGCTCTTCCCAAATTGTCTGGACCGTCATCATCGGAGTCATAATGATCGCCATGGCGCTTGGCAACGTCTGGGGCGGGCGAATCGCAGATAAAAACCCTTCGCCGGACAAGCTTTACGGCAGGCTGCTTCTTTCCGCTGTATGGATTGCCTTAATTCCTTTCGTTGGCAGATATCTGATCACCGGAATCTCCCTGCTTCTCGCCGTGTTTATCACCAAGAATTTTCTGGTATGGGCAGCTCTCTTTGCCTGCCTCGCCGTGTTTGCCTTTCCCTGCGTGTTGCTGGGCACGGTCACTCCTTCCCTCGTAAAGTATTCTGTCAGCAGCTTGCAAGACAATGGAAAAACGGTCGGGGAATTGGGAGCGCTCAACACCATAGGAAGCATTATTGGAACGTTTCTTCCCACGTTTGTCACCATCCCCGCCGTGGGAACTGCGATTACCTTTTTGATCTTTTCCGGCGTCCTCGCCGCTATCAGCATCGTATACTTCTTCTCCATGAAAAAGAAAGTTGTGAAATGCCTATTGACTGTGGGGCTGATTCTTGCCTTGGGTCTAAGCTCCTCCACTTTCAGCTTCGCTTTCTGGGAAAATGATCTTACCCTCGAAGATGAGTCGATCTATAATTACCTTCAGGTACAAGAAAGCGATAATTCTGTTATTCTCTCTACGAATGTGCTGTTTGGCGTCCAATCGATTCTGATGAAAGAGTCAAAGCTCACTGGCATGTACTATGATTACGCCCTTGCCGCCCCTTTTATGGCTGGGATCCCCGTCATGGACAGGCCTGGCAACGTCCTGATTTTGGGGCTTGGCACAGGGACTTTCGCCAAATACTGCAAGGAATATTTTCCTGACACATTGATTGAGGGCGTAGAGATTGATCAAAAAATAGCAGATCTCGCCAACGAATATTTTGACCTTCCAGATACGGTAAAGGTATCCGTCTATGACGGACGTTCCTATCTTGCCGCCTCTGAACAGAAGTATGACGTTATCATGGTAGACGCTTATCAAGACATCACCATTCCCTTTCAAATGTCCACGATAGAATTTTTCTCAGAAGTTGAGAAACATTTGACAGACAACGGGGTCATGGTTGTCAATATGAATCTCAAATCACAAACAAAAGACTCCATCAACGACTACCTGTGCGATACCATCGGCTTTGTGTTCGACCATGTGTATGCCGTTCCTGTGCAAGGCGGTACAAACTGCGAAGTTTTCGCTTTTCAGAATCAGCACGCACTGGAGACCTTTCGGCAAGGATATAAAGACGTCACAGACCCTGCGCTAATGGATATGATGGAAACTGTCTCTGATAACCTAAGCCGCTGGGAACCTGAAAACCGCATCTTGACAGATGACAAAGCTCCCGTAGAAGTCTTAGGAATGCGTGTGTTAGACGAGGTAATCGCTGATGAACTAGATTATTACCGGCGACTCTATCTAGGCAAGCTTTTTAAAAAATAGTTGCTTGAAATTCCTGATTTTCAAAGAATGTTGCTTGAACGTTTTCTCCTGTGGCAGGCTGTTTCCTTTTGCATGAATCTGTCATTCTATGCCCGCTATGGGACGTAGCCAGAAATCTTATCTTTATATTTATCATAAAGCTCCTCAAGCCGCGCCTGGTCTTCTTCTGTCACTTGTTCTTGGGCAAGCTCTTTCAATCCTTCCATGTCTCCGTTTGCAACTAGGTCGGCAGCCTGCTTCAAGTTGTCCTGGGAAATATATTTTTCTGCAATTCCCGTAAGTGTCTCCACATCTTCCTGCTCCATATTCTCCACAACCTGGGACACGGCAGACGCTTGCCCTGCTGTGCTGGCATGTCTGTTCAGCTGCTCCATTAATACCCTCTTGCCGATTTCCGTGGCAGCTTTCGTCCTGACTTCCTCCAATATTACGTGCCGCCCTGCAAACAGCGCTCCTGCGCATAATACCAGGCTGCTGCTGATAACCAGCAAACCCAAATGTCTTTTCTTTTTGCTCATAAAAACACCTCCTGAACCATGTTATGACAACATGGCGTTCTCCATGTCATCATAACACATTTGTCAGAAGGCGTGTCTTACGATTTTCTTAATATTTATGGTAGATTTGGAGGCGTTTGTTCCCCGCCTGCAGATGATTCTGCATAAAGACAGCCACCCTTGCAGCCGCTACAGCCTGCGCAGCATCTGCCTCTTTTCTTATTGCGATACAAGCTCCATGCTGCCAGTCCTGCAACGCCTGTTATAAAAATTCCAACGATCACTGTTCCCACTGCACATCCATCCTTTCTAATCCCCGCCTATGCACAGATTTGAACTATGCTGCGCACATCAGACGCTTCATATAGTTAGTATAAGCTAACCCATTGAGAAAGTCAAGATTTTTGATGATTGCCTTGATTCCTGTCACACGCCAGAATATGCAGAAAATCCTCCATCAATGGGAAGCACTACCCCTGTAATAAACCCTGCCGCTTCGTTGTTGAGCAAAAATAACATGCTCCCCAAAAGTTCATCTGCTGTTCCAAAACGCTTCATTGGCGTTGCTGCAAGAATCTTTCCAGTACGCTCTGTGGGAGTTCCATCCGGCTGGTACAAAAGCCTCTCATTCTGATTTGTGACAAAAAAGCCTGGAGCAAGAGCGTTGACCCGGATTCCCTCCTTGGCAAAATGCACTGCAAGCCATTGAGTAAAATTGCTGACTGCCGCCTTGGCGCCACTGTATGCCGGAATTTTTGTCAGAGGCGTAAATGCATTCATCGAAGAGATATTCAAAATATTGCATCCCTCTCTTCCCACCATATCCCTGGAAAATTCCTGCGTGGGAAGCAGCGTCCCGATAAAGTTCAGGTTAAATACAAATTCTACCCCGCTTTGTTCCAGGTCAAAAAACGTCTTGACATCTTCTTTCAAGTCTTCTGCCTCAAAATACTCTTTGTCAGTGGTCGCCAAAGGATGATTTCCCCCTGCGCCATTGACCAGGATATCGCAAGGACCCAGCTCTTCTAAGATTTTCTGATGCGCCTCCTTGAGGCTGCTTTTGTCGAGTGCGTTTGCCTGATATCCCTTTGCGATGCCTCCTGCGGCGCAGATTTTTTCCGCGCACTGTTTTGCGGTTTCCCCGTTCAAATCTAGAAGAGCTGTCTTGGCGCCACACGACGCCAAGGCTTCCGCCATAGAGGAACACAAAACGCCCCCCGCCCCTGTAACCACTGCTACCTTATCTCTTAAATTCATTTCAAATGGTAATCTCATTTTTTCTCTCCTTTCTCATTCTGCCCTTCGACGCTGCGCCAGAATTTCCCCATTTTGCTCCACCATTTTTTTGCTTAATGGATATGCAAATATAAGGATCAACGCCACAATCACGTAACAAACGCCTGGAAATATCGTTGCAATGTTATATATGCCCTTGCGCACGGCATCTGTCTGCACCGCCCCTGGTTCTGATACGTAGCCAATGGCTGACAGCGCAAAACCGCTGACGCCGCCTGCCAGAGCCTGACCGATCTTGCGTGCAAAGGAATACACGCCATAGACCGTGCCGTCCTCTCTGCTTCCCGTTTTCACTTCCTGGAAATCAATCACGTCTGTGATATACGCCCATACTACCATGTTAAAATAATACATGCCGAAATTTCCAATGAAAGTAATCCCCACAAAAACCCAGGGATTCTGAACCTTGAACAGAAACAGCAGCAGAAATACAATTCCCGTGAACAACATGCCTGCCGCCCCCGCCTCCTTTTTGCCGAATTTCTCCGTAATCTTTCCAGTAAATACCGCCAAAATCAGAGACGTGGGCACTCCCACAAATCCCATAACGGACAACGCCCTGGTATTTTTAAACCATTCTGCAAAAAGATAATTGTTCATCGACTGGCTCATCAGAGAACTAAGCAACAGGAAAATTGCGGCTCCAATTATCGCAAGCAGCGCCCGGTTAGAAATCAAGGTGCGTACCGTCTCTCCCATCCCTGGCATCTTACCGCCGTTTGCTTTTTCTATTTTCACCCGCTCCGTAGTCATTTGATAACACAAAATATAGCATATCACGGCAAGCACTGCAAATACTCCGGCAATCATCGTAAATTTCACAGGATTTACAATTTGATTACCATTTTCGTCCTTGTAATAAATTACGACTGGAGCAACCATCATGATCACTACGCTTGCAAATGTAGCTCCCATGGAACGAAACGTGGATAATTCCGCCCGCTGGCGGGGATTGTCTGTTATTGCTGACGCCATAGAACCATAAGGGATATTGATTGCCGTATACAAGACGGAACCCCATAGGATATATGTGATGAACATATATATTATTTTAACCGTCATAGGGGCAGAAGCCAGCGCAGACTGATACATTAGAAAGCTGACAAATGCCACTGGGATGCAAATCCGTTTTATCCAAGGACGAAATTTCCCATCCTTAGACGCCGGCAAACGGTCCACGATGCGGCCCATGCCTATATCCGTAAAGGCATCTACCACCCGGGCAACCAAAAACAGGACGCCTACCATTTTTGGATCGATTCCCAATACGTTTGTATAGAACACCATCAAAAAAGAGCTTGCAAAGATAAACGTAAAATCATTCCCGAAATCCCCAAACATATAACCCAGCTTATCTTTGATGCCAAATGGTTTTTCATTGTTTTCTGCGTTCATAAAAATTTCCTCCATCCAGTCGGTATGATTTGATATTCTCTGCAAAAACAATGAAAATTATTCCTGTTGCTCAAATTTAAAAAGAAATAGTCTTTTGCTTAAGGATTAGGGCGCCAAAAAGTCGATTTTCATAACAGCGGAAATTCAGACCTTTTGACACCCTAATCCTATAAATGAAAAAAGCCCCATGCTCCTTGCATATTTGGAGCATGAGGCTTTTGCAATTATTAAGCAGCAGTTTCTAAGCCCGAACCGCTGTCTCTAAAGCAATTTCAATCATCTTTCCTAGTCCTTCCTGCCGTTGCTGAGAAGTAAGCTCTCCAGGACGGTATAAATGATCTGAAATTGTCAGAATGCAGAGGGCATGTTTCCCCGCCCTGGCGGCATTGAGATAGAGCGCGCCGCTTTCCATCTCTACGGCGAGAACACCCATTTTCTTGAAACAATCTTTGGAACGCTCGGAATAAAACGCATCTTCGGACAAGATGTTTCCCACTCGGACCTCAGTCCCAAGATCCTTTGCGCTCTCCACCGCCTTGCTCAGCAGTCCATAATCTGCCAGCGGAGCCAAATGTCCCGGACATCCAAACTGATTTGGATAATCAGAGACCACGGAAGCACCCATTCCAATCACTACATCCATTACGTTTAAATCATCCTGGAGCCCTCCTGCGGAACCTATGCGAATGATATTGTCAACATCATAAAAATGAAACAGTTCATAAGAATAGATCGCAATGGAAGGCATTCCCATGCCAGAGCCCATGACAGACAGCTCTTTTCCTTTGTAATAGCCAGTAAAGGCAAGCATGCCTCTTACCTGGTTGACGCAGCGCGCCTGTTCCAAATATGTCTCTGCAATAAATTTCGCCCGGAGAGGATCTCCTGGCATCAAAACTGTTTTTGCAAAATCTCCAGCCTTAGCCTCAATGTGCGGTGTTGGTATATTACCCATAGTTCATTCCTCCTCTTGATTTTAACTACTTTCTTGATAGATCCTAAAAACTATAAAAAAATCTGCAACGCCAATCCAGCCAATAAAGCCGCCAGACTGGCACAGACTGCTACCATGAACAACCCCTTGCCCCGATAAGCCGCCAATAAAGCCGCTGCCACTCCTGCCGCCGCAGTGACTGGGGAGCCCGTAGCATAAAATACCGCTGGAAAGGTCATAGCGCCCAATACTGTATAGGGGATATAAGCAAGAAAGGAGCGGATAAACGGATTCTCTATCTTCTTATGAAACAATACAAACGGAACCACCCGGATCAGATATGTAACTGCAAACATCACCAACAGATAACTCCAAAATACGCCTGTCTCCATTACGCCTCCTCCTGCATCTCTTCTTCCATGGGAAAGCACGCCGCTCCTGCCGCCGACGCCAGCACTGCGCAGATAATCACTGCAAAACCGCTGGAAATATTACATACGCCTGGAAGATAATATAAGGCAAAGCTTAAAGCCACCGCCAGCAAAGTTATCTTTAATATGCGGCTGTCTTTCTTCATCGCAGGAACGATGATTGCGATAAACATTCCATAGATGGCAAGCCCCAAAGCGTCGCTGATGTTTTGAGGCAGAATATTTCCACAAACCGCCCCTGCCAGAGTGCCAAACGTCCAGCCCAAATAAGGCAGCACTGCAAGTCCCAAAAAATACTGACTGCTCACTTCCCGCTCCCGGCTCATGGCTACCGCAAAGATCTCATCTGTAACAGCAAAGCCAAGCAGCATCTTTCTGCCTGCATGAAACCTTGGGTCCACTTTCTGGGACAGCGAGATGCTCATCAACGCATAGCGCAGATTGATGACAAGCTGGGAGACCGCCATCTCAATATAAGAACCTGCCGCCGCCATGATGGTAATTCCTGCAAACTGCCCGGCGGAGGTAAGGTTCATCACGGACACCAGCAAAGCCTCCCACCAGTCTAAGCCGGAAGAAACCGCCGCAAGCCCAAATGTAAAGGATACGGACAGATAGCCAATCCCGATGGCGCTTCCATCCTTAAATCCCTGTAACAACTGTTTCATACATTCCTCCTAATGAAGCACTTATGCCCTTTTCTTTGGTAAATCGATGCAACACTGCTGCAAATCTGTTCAAACAATAAAACCCTCTTGCCAAACTGCCCCGGACAAGCTATGATATCTATGGAACCTCCTGCGTTAAAGGCGCAGGCTCTTCACAGCCGAACGTCTTTAACGCAGAAAACAATTGTACTGACAAAGGAGCGCTTATGAAAAAAATACAACAATTGCTTGCCATCTTTGGCATTATCCTATTGGTTGGATTATACCTTTCCACCCTTGTCCTTGCCGTTCTTGGAAAGAATTTCTTTCCCATGTTCATGGCCGCCCTGTTCGCCAGCATGGCGCTTCCAGTATTGCTCTGGCTTTATGGCTTTCTATACAAGATGTTAAAAAAGAAAGCCGACGAAAATTCGAAGCATGGGGCTAAATAATGCAACAATCATGCTCGCTGGCGCAAATAAAAGATGTCACCATATGACCGCACTTGATGCGTCAAAGCATGAATCACTAATTTCTTAATCAAGCTTCCCTTATTCCACTCCCAGGCTTCTCAATTCTTCTTCTGCCTGGGATTTGGTATGAAAATGAATGGTTGCCATGCCTAACTGGTTCGCTGCAATAATATTTGCGCGGTTATCATCTAAAAATACGCACTCCGTAGGATTCAACTGATATTTTTTCATCAACGCCTGATAAATCTCCGGCTCCGGCTTAACCGACTGCACCTCATAGGAGAACACCGCCCCGTCTACCTCCTCTACAAACGCCAGCTCTTCCATACTCTGAAAGTAAAGCCTTCTTGGATAATTAGAAAGCAGATACACACGATATCCCTGTTCCCTTAGCTTTCTTATCCAAGCGAATGCATAGTCATATCGTTTAATGCTATTTCCGATGTTATTCCAAAAACGCATAATCTCTGACTCGCAATCCGGGGCCTTTTTCAGAAAGCCTTCCAGGATATCCTCCTCCGGCATTCTGCCGCGGTCAAATTCGTTCCACAGCTCTGAGAGCACTGTCGCATGAGCTACTTTCTCATAGGCTTCCGGTGAAAAATTCAAGGCGTCAAAACCCCCCTGCCAGTCAAATTCTACCAGGACTTTGCCAACGTCAAACACCACGTTTTTGATCATATCTCTAATTCCCACTCCTTTTCGATGAACGATATATGATATCGTCTCTGCCGGGTCCATTGGAAATCATGGTAATTGGGAATCCAATCTTTTCTTCCACAAATTCAATATATTTTCTACAGTTTTCTGGAAGATCCTCGTATTTTTTAATCCCCCGGATATCGGATTTCCAGCCCGGAAGAACTTCTAATACAGGTTTTGCCTTTTCCAGCTTCACGGTAGTCGGAAATTCAGTAGTTACCGCCCCGTCAATCTCATACCCTACGCAGACAGGGATCTCATCGAGATACCCGAGAACATCGAGCACTGTAAACGCCACGTCCGTCGTGCCCTGCATCCGGCAGCCATACTTGCTTGCCACCACGTCAAACCATCCCATGCGCCTGGGACGCCCTGTAGTCACGCCGTACTCGCCTCCGTCTCCTCCTCTGCGCCTCAGCTCATCCGCTTCCTCGCCAAAAATTTCACTGACAAACGCCCCTGCGCCAACGGCCGAAGAATATGCCTTGCACACCGTAATAATCTTGCGGATTTCATATGGCGGAATCCCTGCGCCGATCGCTCCATAAGCTGCAAGCGTGGAAGACGAGGTTACCATGGGATAGATTCCATGATCTGGATCTTTCAAAGAGCCTAACTGGCCTTCCAGCAAGATATCTTTCCCTTCCTGAATGGCGTTCCACAGATAAGCAGAGGCATCACATACATACGGCTCTATCATCCTGCGGTATTCCATAAGCTCTTTCTTAAGATCCTCCGGGGATAACAGCGGCTTGTGATACAAATGCTCCAGCAGCACGTTTTTCGTTTCACAGACACGAACCACCTTTTCAGACAAAGCTTGCTCGTCAAAAAGCTCACTGACCTGAAAACCAATTTTTGCATATTTATCTGAATAGAAAGGCGCAATTCCAGACTTAGTGGAACCGAAAGATTTGCCGCCCAGGCGTTCCTCCTCATATTGATCGAACAATATGTGATGGGACATCACCATCTGCGCACGGTCAGAAACCAAAATCTTTGGCGCTGGAACGCCCTGGTCCACAATCGACTGAATTTCTGCAAAGAGAACCGGAATGTTAAGCGCCACGCCATTCCCGATCACACTGGTGGTGTGCTCATAAAAGACCCCGCTTGGAAGCGTATGAAGCGCAAATTTTCCATAATCGTTTACGATGGTATGCCCGGCATTGGCGCCGCCCTGAAAACGCACGATAATATCCGCTTCCCTTGCCATCATATCCGTAATCTTGCCCTTTCCTTCATCGCCCCAGTTTGCTCCGACTATTGCCTTAACCATTGATAAGTTCCTCCTTTTATGCATCAACGTTTTTAAGTTTCGTTGCTCCGCTGCCCGTGGGAAGAGGAGAAGAAATCCTGCCAGGATCCCTTCTCCTCCCTTGTGCCTGCAGCTTACACTTTTTTAAACCGTTCCACTTCGCTGCGAAGCTCCCGTGATATGCTCTGGTTGTTTTCCGTTTCCTTTCGGATATGTTCCATCGCTTCCACCAAAACTCCGGTATTCTCCGCCGCATTGGAAACTCCCTTTGCACTTTCATCCACGGTATTGGAAATATTATTGATTCCTGTATTGATATGCTCCATAATGTCTTCCACCTCAGAAGTCCTTCCGGAAAACTCCGTCAAGATCTCATTGACACGCTCTGCATCGTCCTGATAATTATTAGCCATATCCACAAAGCCGTCGTAATCTTTCATTACGTCCTCGTCAATAAACCGCAGCATATCTTCTGCGCTCTTGGCAAGCTTATCCACCGCGGCAGTCACCATGTTGCTAATGTTCTGAATGTTATTCGCCGTATCCTTGCTGCTATCTGCCAGAGTGCGTATCTCGTCTGCCACCACGGCAAATCCCCTGCCTGCTTCCCCTGCCCTTGCCGCCTCAATCGAGGCATTCAGAGCCAAGAGATTGGTCTGACTGGTAATATTCAGGATATCGCCTGTCAGCTCATTGATCCGTTCCACGCTGCGGCTCTCCGCCACAGCCTGCTCCAAGGTCTTACGGATTTCCAGAATCATATGGCTGGCAGCCGCTTTGCTTTTGACCGTGTCTTTTTGGATATTCTCTGCCTTTGCCTTAATATCCACCACCAATTCCGCCCCGCTTACTACGCGCTGGGCCATTTGCTTGACTTTGGCATAGATATCGTCGCTTCCCTCCACGATCTGCTCTAAGGTGGCGGAAACTTCCTCCATGCTGGCGGCAAGCTGTTCCATGGAAGCAGACACGCTGGTCACATTTTCATTTGACAGATTGACCCGTTCAGTGATATTATCCGCAGAATCCATCATGCGCTCAGATTCTCCTTTCAGTTTCTGTATCAGATTCTGAAGCTGCTCAATAAACCCATTGACCCCTGTCACAAGCTGGCCTACTTCATCCTGCGTCTTCACTGTGATGCGTTCTGTCAAATCTCCTTCTTCTTTCTCAATCTTAGCAACAATCTGATTCAAATGACCGCTGGCTTTCTTCGCAGGACGAGCAATGGTGCAAATCACAATCAGGATTGTGCACAATGCAAACAGAAGCAAAATAAGAACCATCACAATGTTAAAAATGTATGTACCTGATATTTTAATGTCAATCTGCCCTGACACTAGGCTGATCCTGGTTTCCATGGCGTCTGTATATAGCGCTTTATACTCATCCAGGGAGTCGCCAAGCTCTTTGCTGTCTCCCAAAACGATCAAAGCCGACATCGTATCTCTGTTGTCGATATATTCCGCCGCCTCAATCCCCAAGGACATATACTCTTCAAAATGCTGTTTATAAGATGCAAAGCTTTCATTCAAAGCCTGATCCGACGTCTTTTTGCACAGCGCTTCCATCTGTGCTAAATAGTCTTTTATAAGGCTTACTTTCTGTTTAACAGCATCCCCTCCCTGGGTTTTCAGTTTCGTAGTATCCATCAAATTACGAAATTCCTGCACCTGGACTGACATTTGCCCTTCAATCTTGCGCAATTCCAAATAAACATCGGCAATTTCCCCGTTTCTCTCATTAATTTCAGAAATTGCAGCCACGTTCGCAATGCCGAATAAAATAAAAATCAAGGACAAAATTCCTACAAGTAATACAATCTTTGTTCCAATCCGTTTTTTCACTCTTCTCCTCCTTGGCCCTGCCTATGTCGACCTTTGTAAATACCTTAGCGGACGCTGATTTTCCTAGAACATGCCACGGCAAGAGCTCCCGGTCCGATATGGCAAGCAACACTAAGAGAAAGAGGATCCGTCAGTTCCACTTCCTGTCCAGGAAAGGCTTCCTCAATCTGCGCCTTAAAATCCAGGGCCGTCTCCCGGTCCTTGGTATATGCAGCGAATATATGCATATTGCTTCCTGTCGGATCACCAAAACGTTTCATAAAATCATTTTTTAACGCGTCTATCATAATGGTTCTTGCCTGCTTGACAGTCCTGGCTTTGGCATAAGCGTCAAGCTTCTCTCCCTGTATCTGCAGGACTGGCTTTAACTTTAGAAGCGTCCCCAGCGCCGCCGCTGCCGGGGTGATGCGTCCGCCTTTCTTCAGATAGTACAATGTATCCACCATGATATAGATACTGGAATCGTATTTAACCTCTTCCAGAAAATCTTTAATCTCTCTGGCATTCTTACCCTGCTGCACCAATTCAATAGCATCCCATACGCTCTGCTTTTGGGTGACAGATATTCTCTGGTTGTTAACTACCTGTACTCTGCCCTCATATTCCTGTGAAAGCATCACTGCCGTCTCACAAGAACTGCTCAGTCCGCTGGACATGGGAATATGCACGATCTCGTCATGTTCCTTTAGCAGATCATCCCACAAATCTGTAACGGATCCCACTGCTGGCATAGAGGTAGAGATATTGGACTTGCCCTCAAGCTTCTCATAAAACTGTTGCTGCGAAAGGTCAATATCCTCAAAATAAGTTTCATCATCAATAAAAAACGGCATAGGCATCACATATACGCCGCATTTCTTCGCCTCAGACTGCGTAATCCCGCTGTTGCTGTCCGTTACCACCGCAATTCTTCCCACCAGAGCGTTCCTCCTTCTGATTCTACTGTTATTATCAAAACTGCATCATATTTCCCCGACAAATGCCATCTTCTCAAGCTATTTTCTCAACAATCTCCATAATATTGTCATAAGCTTCGGTAAGAGCCACGACATCAGCGTCAAGCCCCTCATAATTCTGACTGCGCAGCTTCTCCACAATGACGATGTCTGCGTTCATCAAGCTGTCCAGGCCCAGATTTCCAGCAACGCCCTTCAACGCATGGGCATAATTAAATGCATCCTCGTACTGTTGCTGCGCCACTGCATCCTTAAGCCCCTGGTAATTGGCGTCCGCCTTAAACTTGCCCAAAAGGCGCACATATAATTTCTCATTGTTCATCAACCGTCCCAGTGCGCCTTCAATATTAACTCCTGCCGCTCTCATTTGTTCTTTTATTTCTTCATTCATACCGATTCATTCCCTTCTGCTAATATCACATTGTTCCCATTTTTGCGTCATGACATACTTCAAAATCCGCAAAACAATTTAAAGCTCGCTATCTATTAATATTAGGGCATTATCCTTGAACTGTCAAGTAAAAAAGGGGCCGCCGCCCCACGATTTTTCAATCGCGGAAACGACAGCCCTTTTTTTCAAATCAGGGGTATCAAAGCTTCCTTACATCATTCCCATTCCGCCTGCGCCGCCTGCTGGCATAGCCGGAACTTCCTCTTTGATATTTGCCACGACAGACTCTGTGGTAAGAAGCGTTGAAGCTACGGAAGTCGCATTCTGCAGCGCGCTTCTTGTCACCTTGACAGGATCAAGAATTCCTGCAGAAACCATGTCTACATAATCTTCCTTTGCTGCGTCAAATCCAACGCCCTGTTCAGACTCTTTGACTTTATTGATGATCACAGCGCCTTCCAATCCGGCGTTGGCAGCTATATAGAATAATGGGGATTCCAGTGCTTTGAGAATCACCTTTGCACCTGTCTTCTCGTCTCCCTCCAAGGTATCGGCAAGCTTTGCCACTTCTTTCGCTGCATGGATATATGCAGAACCGCCGCCAGCAATAATTCCTTCCTCTACGGCTGCCCTGGTGGAATTCAAAGCGTCTTCCATGCGAAGCTTGCTCTCTTTCATCTCCGTCTCAGTTGCCGCTCCTACACGGATGACAGCTACGCCGCCAGCAAGTTTCGCAAGCCGCTCTTGAAGTTTTTCCTTATCAAATTCAGATGTAGTCTCCTCAATCTGCGCTCTGATCTGAGACACTCTTGCAGCAATGGCGTCCCTGTCTCCTTCGCCGTCCACGATGATGGTATTTTCTTTCTGGACTTTGACAGACTTGGCGCGTCCCAACTGATCCAGCGTAGTTTCTTTGAGTTCCAGGCCTACCTCTTCTGAAATCACCTGTCCTCCGGTAAGAATTGCAATATCCTCCAACATTGCCTTTCTTCTGTCGCCGTAACCTGGCGCTTTGACTGCGACTACATTAAAAGTTCCTCGCAGTTTGTTCACGATCAACGTAGTAAGCGCTTCTCCCTCAATGTCCTCGGCAATGATCAGAAGCCTTGCTCCAGACTGTACCACCTGCTCCAGCAAAGGAAGAATTTCCTGAATATTGCTGATTTTCTTATCTGTAATCAAGATGTAAGGTTCATCAAGATTTGCTTCCATCTTATCCATGTCGGTAGCCATGTATGCGGAAATATATCCCCGGTCAAACTGCATGCCTTCTACCAAGTCAAGCTCAGTCTGCATGGTCTTGGACTCCTCAATGGTAATTACGCCATCGTTGGAAACTTTCTCCATAGCGTCCGCCACCAGGTTTCCTACCTCTTCATCCCCGGCGGAGATAGCCGCAACTTTTGCGATCTGATCCTTGCCGTTTACTTTCTGGCTCATGGCTGCGATGGTCTCTACGGCCTTATCCGTAGCTTTCTTCATGCCGCGCCTTAACACGATAGGATTAGCCCCTGCTTCCAGATTCTTCATGCCTTCTTTGATCATTGCCTGTGCCAGCACGGTTGCCGTGGTAGTTCCGTCTCCGGCAACATCATTGGTCTTTGTGGCAACTTCCTTGACAAGCTGAGCGCCCATGTTCTCAAAAGCGTCCTCCAGCTCAATCTCCTTTGCAATAGTCACGCCGTCATTGGTAATCAAAGGAGCGCCAAAGGATTTATCCAGCACCACGTTCCTTCCTTTCGGCCCTAATGTCACTCTTACTGTATTTGCTAATTTATCTACGCCAGCCTCGAGCGCCGCTCTGGCTTCTGTTCCATATTTTAATTCCTTTGCCATGATGATTTGTCTCCTTTTCTATTATTCTACCACTGCTAAAATGTCATTCTGCTTTACGATAATGAATTCTTCTCCATCCAGCTTCACTTCATTGCCCGCATACTTGGAATAGATTACCTTGTCTCCCACTTTTACCTGCATGGTCACTTCTTTCCCGTCTACCATTCCGCCAGGTCCTACTGCTACTACCTCTGCTTCCTGCGGCTTCTCCTGCGCGCTTCCTGCCAAGATAATTCCAGACTTAGTAGTCTCCTCGGCCTCAAACTGCTTCAACACGACTCTGTCTCCTAATGGTACTAATTTCATTCCGATTCCTCCTTGCCAAATTCTCCATTCTGCTGTTTGCTGTTTTGTGTTATTAGCACTCTTTCATATTGAGTGCTAACAGCTTATGTAAATAAATGTAGCACTCCTCTTTTTTTTTGTCAATACACATTTTTAGATTTAATAAAAAGTTTATAAACGGCACCTTTGTGAGAACGTTTTTTACACGCTCTAACACAATTTCTTTTTTTTGAAAAACCAAAAGCAAATCAGCAGCACCAACAGGCTTAATGCTGATACAAAGCCATAGCCATGCTGCCAATGAAGCTCTGGCATCCCCTCAAAATTCATGCCATACCAGCCGGCAATCAAAGACAACGGCATAAAAATCGTAGTCACTGTCGTAAACAGCTTCATGATGCGGTTCTGCTCATAAGACAGCGCCGCATCCAAAGCCTCGCGGATATGCACAAGTTCCTCATACAAAAACTGTATTTCCTCCGTCATGTGCCGCAGCTTATTCTCATAGATGCGAAAATAGCAGGACGCCCCCTCGTTTAAAATCCTGCCCTTGGTTTCTGATTTCTTGTCCTCTAACCTATTGATGCCCTCTATCATATTTAAGAACTGCACATAATCATTTTTCCATACGGTGAGCAAACGTTTACATTCAAAAATGGACCGGTTGCGGTTGCGGCTCGTCTTTCCTCCCACAATCTCCCGCTCCATATCCATCAAATATTTCTCCATCTCCTCCACATTGCGCTGCCCCTGCTTTAAGATTCCCTCAAAAACCGTTTCCAGCTTTTCTTCCATTTCATCGTCATCCCCTGGAACGCTTTTCATATGATGAAGAACATTGTTTTCATCCTTGAGAATCACCAGCAAAAATTCCTGTTCATCCAGCAGAAAAGCGGCACTTGCCACCCGCCGTTTCACATTACTCCCCTCATGAAAGCAAAATGCTCCATACAGACCCGATTCCAACAGCTTTACCCCGACCCAATAGGCTGGTTCTAGCCGGTAGACAGACTCCATCAGCCGTTCTTCCTGCTGGCTGCGCTCCTTTTCCTTTAGCTCCTGCCATTCCAAAATCCTGGCGTTCCCTACCTTATGATCATCCATTCTAGGACACCTTCCTTTTCCGTCCTATCGCACAATGATAGATTTTTTTTCACGGCGACAGCACCTTATGTAAAATATCCGCCAATGGCTCCATGGCGTTCATTGCCTCTTCTAGCGTGTTAGTTTGCGCTCCCACCTCCACTAGCAAGCTTTTGGGACGATAGTGGAGATTATAGCGATATCCTTTGAGATAAGTAGCGCGGGCAAATCCCGGATAATACTCCTCTGCCGCCAGCTTCATCTGAAAAGAAAATGCCAGGTTGTCTGCAAGATTGGGGTTTTGGAGATAAGCAATATTCCCATTGGCAGTCGTGCGGCTAAGCCCATTGAAAAACATAATCTGCGCCGTCTGCTTTCCATTTACTTCTGATACAAGGTGCGCCGTATCTGGAACGCCGTCCCGGTGCAGGTCGATTACCACTTCTATGCTGGGATGATCTGCTAGAATCTGCTCCAATGCCGGACCTGAATAGGAGTATGCATTATCCCGGTCTTTGACGTCGTATTCCCCGGTATGATGCATTACATTATAGCCATATTGATCCTTAAGAAGCTGCGTCAGCCGTTCGCCCAATGCCAAGACGCTTGAAGACGGATCGCCAGGTGTAGAATCTAGATAGCCTTCCTGAGAATGCGTATGGTAAATCAAAATCTGCACGTGTTCTGCATCCCCGGTAAGCGTCATATCCTTGGCAAGCATTGCCTGAGCGTTCAATTCGCTGCCGTCAATGGTGGTGGTGCGGTCTATCTGATAGAAGTTCTGCACCAGATAGTCAAAATCATTGAGTTTTTCCCTTGAGATCTCCACGACTTTTCCCGTACCCGTTTTGCTTTCGCCATCTTTTGCAGCAACCTTTTGATCTCCCTTTTCCGGTTTTTCTTTTTGTTGCTTACGCTCCTTTTTCCCTGGTTCTTTCTCTTTCTTTCCTTCTTCCTTCTCCTGCGTCTGCTGACTCTCTTGCTGGTTTTCTTGCTCCATGCCGCAAGTGAGGCTGCTCTCAATCTGGGTGTTGTACTCCGTCAGCGTCCCGCTGAACGCATATAACGGATAAAACTGATCTAACTTTTTCAGTAGGAAATTTTCCATCGTAAGCTCCCCTTCTTCCTCTTTCAGCATCACTGGCATACAATTTTTCCAGGCAGCCACTGCCGTCTCCTCCCTGATAAAATTAAAAAGCTGTTTCAACGCTGGCGTTTTGCCAGAAGACGCCATGCTTTGATAGCAGACAAAGACAAACATCACGCTGACAATGGCTCCCAGTAGTTGTATAGACTTTGCCGTCCTCTTTCTTTTCTTTCCCAAGTCTTCCCATTCCCATCTTCATGGGCCCATCCTTATGAGAGAAAAGCCCTTGCAATATAATGTCAGCTCTGCGGCACGCCAGGCCGCAGGCCGACTCTGATGATAAGTTACTATGAAAATATATGCCTGTACGAAAAAATTTATGCAAAAGCAATGTTTAGCCCCTCTGACAAGGTATAGCTCAAACGCTTGATAGACTCATCAATGTCTTTGGGCGTCACAAACATGGTATTGAGCTGCGGGGACAGCAGTTCGCGGATTAACTCATATTTCTCCATGTCATTCAATGCATTCAGTCCTGTGCTCAAGGTCCGAAAATGGCTGTTTTCCTCCATGGCCTGGATCAATGTCTGCATGGTGTCACTGACTATCGTCGCCGCATCCACCACCGTAGGAACGCCGATCGCTATCACCGGAATGCCCACGGTATCTTTTGACAACCCATGCCGGTGATTTCCAACCCCGGAACCAGGATTAATCCCGGTATCGGTAATCTGTATCGTCCTCCCAAGCCGCCTGGTACTGCGCGCTGCCAGCGCATCAATGGCAATCACCACGTCTGGCTTGGTCTCCTCAATGACCCCGCGAATAATCTCCTGGCTCTCCATGCCAGTCTGCGCCATCACTCCTGGCACGATTCCGCTGACTGCATTGACTTCTTCCTCGCCAAATGCATACTTCCCAAATTCTTTTAAGATGTGCCGCGTAATCATCAGATTATCTACCGCCCTCGGCCCCAGGGCGTCCGGCGTCACCTCCCGGTTGCCAAGTCCCGCCACCAGCACAGATAAAGGCTCTTTGCAGTCAGGCAGCAATTTTCTGATCAATTTTGCTAGCTCCAGGGAAATCTCTCTATGATAATCCTCATCCTGGCAATCCATGTTTTCCGCCTCCATGGTAATATAGGTGCCTTTGGGCTTGCCCATTGCCTTGGCGCCATTCTCCGTCTCAATGACCATAGTCGTGATCTTTATCTCTCTTTCTTTTTGGAATTCTTCTTCGACACGAACCCCTTTTATTTCTACGTTGTCTTCTTCGAATTTCTCTCTGGTTTCCAACGCCAGATCGGTACGCACCTGAAACTGACTCATTTTATCCCTCCAAAAGTTTCTTTTATCTCATTTTCTGCAAAAAAAAACAAAATATGTATTGACAGACAGAAAAAATGGGACTAAACTATATTAGTATGTTTCCATTAGATCGTCCGTGTCCGGCTTTAATGAAACAACCATGGAACAATGCGCAGTCCTTCTTTGCATCATACAGTCAATTGGATTGCCGTGAATAATATTATTGTATATTGGAGGTGTACGGATTGGCTAACATCAAATCTGCGAAAAAGAGAATTTTAGTAACTGAGACGAGAACAGCTCGCAATAAAGCTATCAAATCTGCTGTTAAGACTTCTATTAAGAAAGTAGAGGCTGCGATCACAGCTAAGGAAAAAGAGGCTGCTCAGGCTGCGTTGAAAACTGCGATTTCTCAAATCAGCAAAGCTACTTCTAAGGGCGTATATCATAAGAATACCGCTGGAAGAAAGATTTCCCGTTTGACCAAAGCTGTCAACAGCCTTGCTTAATTATTTTCATACAACAAAGAATCCTGCAGCCGATCGCTTTAGCGAGATTTCGTCTCCGACACTGCAGAGCGATCCTGCCTAAGAGGCTTTGTTCTCTTATAGGACGATATCACAAAAAGGAAACCAATTCCGTCATGTTGGTTTCCTTTTTATTTCGCCATTATTCCTAGTAAAAGGCAACGCTGTCCCTTATCTTTACGGTAGCGGATTCTCTGTAATATATTCCTCCATGATTGCTGCCGCCATCCGTACTAGCTTGGGACAGGGACGCTTCTTGTAATACTCTTTTGTCCGTTTCTCTGGTTCTGGTTCCTGCCTCTTTTGCTCCAATCCCAGTAATTCACGGCACACGATGGAGCCGTTTTCCACCTCATATGCTTTGGCAAGCTCCTGAATTCTCTGATAATGTTCTGTCTTGCTGGTGTGCGCGCCTGGGGTATCATAGCCATAAAGCATCCCTGCCGCCATGAACATTCCGCTGACAGCGCCGCAGACTTCCCGAAGCCTGCCCATGCCCCCGCCAAAAGAAGAGCTCAGCTTCGCCGCTGTTATCTCATCCATTTCATACAAATCCTGAAATGCCAAGAATACCGCCTGCGCACAGTTATAGCCCTTTCGGAAATTCTCTTCCGCAGCTTCCCCGTATTTACTCTTTTCGAAATCTATCATATAAAAACATCCTTTCTTTCGTTCTACAACGCATGAAGGTTCTTCAACGAAATATCCATGATTGGCGCAGAATGAGTCAGAGCGCCGCTGGAAATATAGTCCACGCCCAAGGAAATATAGCGTTCAATATTTTCCTTTGTGACATTGCCAGAACATTCAATCTCCGCCCGCTTGCCGATTACCGCAATCGCCTCTCTCATTTCGTCCACGCCCATATTATCTAGCATGATAATGTCTGCTCCAGCTTCGACTGCCTCTTTCACCATTTCCAAAGACTCACATTCAATCTCTATTTTGCGCACAAACGGAGCATATTCTTTCGCCATTTCCACTGCTTGCTTCACGCCGCCGGCTGCCCCGATATGGTTGTCTTTGAGCAACACTCCGTCTGACAGATTATAACGGTGGTTATATCCCCCTCCTGTCTTTACTGCGTATTTCTCAAAAATGCGGTTATTGGGAGTCGTCTTCCTAGTATCCAGCAATTTCACCTTGCTGCCTTCAAGCAACATTGCAATAGAATGGGTGTAAGTGGCAATCCCGCTCATTCTCTGAAGATAATTCAGCGCCGTGCGCTCTCCCGATAAGATGGCGCGGATATCTCCAGTAACAGTTCCTATGAGTTCTCCCTTCCTGACCGAATCCCCATCCTGGAAGTGAAGCAACACTTCAATATCCTGATCCAACAGTTCAAACACCCGCTGGAAGACAAACAGACCAGAAAGAATTCCGTCCTGTTTGCAAATTAACTGCGCCTCGCCTCTGCGGCCCTTTGGCATTACCGCATTGGTGGTCACATCTTCACTGGAAATATCTTCCCGCAATGCAGAAAGAATCAATTCATCCACGTTTAAGGTCATGGTTATGTTGTTGTTCATATACTTTTTTCATCCTCTCTATTTCTTGCCGCACCAGTTCCTGATTCTCCTGGTGCAGCTTTGTCAAATCGGTATATTGTTCTGGACAAAATACTTGTTCCTCTCTGGGCAGGCTCTGCGCACTCTCCCTCGCAATCGCCTGTGCCGCCCTGTCTGCAAATACCAGGCTTTCCAGCAAGGAATTGCTGGCAAGCCGATTCGCTCCATGCACGCCATTACAGCTCGTCTCTCCTACCGCATACAATCCCTGCATAGACGTTTTGCCATCCATATCGGATTGAATGCCGCCCATAAAATAATGCTGGCCTGGAACTACCGGGATGCATTCCTTGGTTATGTCATATCCTTCCTCCATGCACCGCTGATAAATATTGGGAAAATGTCCCAGGATATCATCCTTGGGAACATGCTCCATGGAAAGCCAGACATACGGTTTTCTGTCTTTCTTCATCTGCTCTTGAATGGCATGGGTCACAATGTCCCTTGGCTGCAGCTCATCTACAAATCGCTCCATTTTGCCGTTATAAAGCACTGCCCCCTCCCCCCGGACAGACTCTGAAATTAAAAACTTCCGTCCAGGTTTCTCTGTATACAAGGTCGTAGGATGAACCTGGACAAAATTAACGTCCTGTAATGGAATTTGATGACGTAGCGCAATTGCAAGGGCGTCCCCTGTCAAATGCGGAAAATTCGTAGAATGACGGTATAAGCCCCCAATTCCGCCACATGCAAACACTGTATGCTGCGCTCGGACCGGTATCACCTCTTTCGCAGAATCCACTGCTATGATGCCGCAGCAACTTCCATTGTCGCAAAGAATATCTATCATTTCCGTGTATTCATACATCGTGATATTGCTGCGTCTTTTTACCTGTTCCAGAAGCTTTCCTGTAATTTCCTTTCCGGTAATATCTTCATGGAACAATATTCTCGGCTTGGAATGTCCCCCTTCCCTGGTAAAAGCCAATTCCCCGTTCCTCCGGTCAAACTGCACGCCGTAACGAATCAAATGCTCGATGATCTTTCCAGAGCTGCGAATCATGATTTTCACCGATTCCGGGTTATTCCTGTAATGTCCCGCCTTCATGGTATCTTCAAAATAGGCTTCGTAATCTTCTTCGGAGCGGAGCATGCAGATTCCTCCCTGTGCCAAAAAGGAATCGCTGTTCTCTGCCGCATCCTTGGTTATAATCGCCGCCTTAATATGTTCTGGAAGCCGCAGCGCACAAAATAAGCCTGCCGCTCCGCTGCCCACAATTATAACCTCTGTCTCTCTTTCCATGGTGCCTCCCATTTAATGTAAAAATTTCTGCAGCACTGTCATGCACTGCTTAATGTCAAGGGGTTTTGGTATGTGCGCATTCATACCGATGTTTAAGCATCTTTGCGCATCGTCAGAAAATGCATCGGCTGTCATCGCAATAATCGGAAGATCCCGGTCACTGCGATCCAGTCCGCGAATCGCTTCCGTGGCCTCATACCCATTCATCACCGGCATGCGGATATCCATCAATATCGCATCATACGTCCCAGGCTCTGACGCTTCAAAAAATTCCAGACATTCCTTGCCGTTGCAAGCATGAATCAGCTCCATTCCTGTAGCGGAAAGAATCTCATTGGCAATCTCCCAATTGAGGTCAATATCTTCAGCGAGAAGAACTTTCTTACCAGTAAAATCTATATTCTGGCTGTCCTTGCCATCATCTTTTCTCTCAAGTCCTTCCACATACTTACTAAGACATGCAAATAAAGTAGACTTAAACAATGGCTTTGAAATGAATCCTTCAATATCCAATTTGTCTGCCTCTTCTTCAATATCGTTCCAATCATATGCAGACATCAAAAACAGAGGAATTCTTTTCGGCACCCTTCTTCGGATCTCACGGATTGTTTCCATTCCATCCATCTCAGGCATTTTCCAGTCAATCAATACAAAATCAAAATCCTTGCCTTCTCTGTGGCGCTCTTCCAGCAACTCCACTGCCTGCGCTCCATGTTGTTCCCACTGCGCATGAACTCCAAGTTCCTCCAGATTTGAGGTTGCCGTAAGACAGAGCTGTTCATTATCGTCAACTACCAGCACATCCCATTCCGGAAGCTTCATGTGCGCCACAACCCCTTCCGCTTTCTTGAGGTCCAAGACCACAGTAAATTTACTTCCCTTTCCTTTCTGGCTCTCCAACTCAATGCTACCGCCCATAAGGCTTACAATGCTTTTCGTGATGGCCATTCCCAGTCCTGTTCCAGCAATATGATGTACCTGGTCTGTCTGCTCTCTGGTAAACGTATTCCAGATTTTCTTCTGGAATTCCTCAGTCATTCCTATTCCGTTGTCTGCCACGCTGAAACTGGTCCTTATGTAATCCTCTCCTTTGGGAGAAGCTTCCTGGCTTAAGTGGATATCAATCCTGCCGCCCTCCGGCGTATACTTCACAGCGTTGGACAAAAGATTGAGTGACACCTGATTGAGGCGGACGCCGTCACCGTAAATTTCCTCGCATAAAATCTGGTCGATAAAAATGTCAAAATGCTGATTTCTGGACTTGATCTGAGGCTGAATGATATTTACAATGTCATCCATAACCTCCCTAAGAGACATCACCTCAATATTAAGCGTCATTTTTCCGCTTTCAATCTTAGACATGTCGAGCACGTCATTGATCAGCCCCAGTAAATGCTTGCTGGACAACTTTACCTTGCGCAGGCAGTCTTCCACTCGTTCCCCGTTTTGGATATTCTTCAAAGCGATCTCTGTCATTCCTACAATGGCGTTCATCGGCGTTCGGATGTCATGGCTCATGCTTGCCAAAAATTCACTCTTAGCAGCGTTAGCAACGACCGCTTCTTTTCTTGCTTTGTCCAGTTCCAACATCTGCTGTTTGGACCAGCGGTAGTACAACAAGAAAATAATTCCCATCATTACCAATATAGACAGCATAGAGCCCATCATGATTCCAAGGCGCATCGCATCCAGCTTGGTAACGCTGATATCGATCTTTCCCTCCACCATAGTAGTAACCAGATACCAGTAGGAATTCCCAGCAAGCGGAGAACAATACACCATGCGTTTTTCTCCGTATGCGTATACCCGCATCGAATAGTCCTCGCCCTGTTTCATAGCCTCCTGAAGTTTCTTTACATGCCCCTCAATATGATTTTTTTCCTCTTCCCCATAAGCGTCCATCATCCGCTGAAAATAATTTACTTGGTAGACGCCTCCGTTGCGGATCACGAAATTGCCCTGCTGGTCAATCACATGGGTATAAACCTGTTCATCTTGCTCTTCAAAAAAAAGCACTTCATCAAGATATTCCATGGGAAGGCCCGCTATCAACGCCATGCTCTTTCTCCCATCTCCGAGATCATACGCTGCTTCCACGCCCAGGGCAAGAAATTTTTGGTGATTCTCGTCCCAGCCCTGAGTAACGCATTCTCCCTGTTCCATCAGAGACGTCTGTATCTTGTAATGATCCTCCAACTGTAACTTGCTACCATAAATATCTATCAAATCCCCTTGCTCTGTATAAAATCCAAGATAGGCGAAATCTCTAACCTCTGCCCTTTTTTGTAAGTCTTGCAGCAATGCTTCTCCATACTGGCTTTCCTCTGGGGGATTCGTCAGGATCACGCCAGATACCTGCTGCAGGCGAAGTTCGATGATAGACTGAAATTTCTGTTGCAGCTGTATATTCATTTCCTCCATGTAAATATCGCTGATATCTCTGACTACCTCCTGGGTCATACGGGTCATCAATACAGTCACACCGGTAAACACCAGGATACAGACGGCAATCACCACAATCAGGCTGTTTCTTAAAAACCCTACAATTTTTTTATCCTTCATATGTTCCTCCTACCTACTGGCCGCCTTATTCTATTTCTTTACGCCTTTTCCATCCCGGCTGGCGATCTTAAGTCTGTGCAGCATGATCTGCCTTTCCTTTTCCTCGATGATTCTTTCTTCTTCCCCCACAAGGTACGCTGCTTTTAACTGATCCTTAGGATCAATCTTTATTCCCCGAACTCCGATGGCTCCCTTCTTTTTCCTTGGGACATCCGCCGCAGGAAAGCGCAGGAACATTCCCTTTTCGGTCTGAAGTATAACCGTCTCCTCTGGTGATTGCTCCAGCATTAGAACAGTCAGAACCGTATCTCCTTCATTGAGCTTGGTTGCCGCCGTGGTTCGCTTGGCGACGTCGAATTCATCCCCTGCAACCACTTTTATCATTCCCTGGCTGTTGACAAACAGAAGATTTTTACCGATCAGATTTCCCAGGCAGTTGACATAAACCATCACTTCCCCACTACTGTCATAATTGCTTACATTGTCAAGAGGCGTGCCCTTGTCACGGAACTTTCCAAAAGGAAGCTCTAAGATCTTCACCGTATGAAGCTGTCCCTTGTCTGTAAAAATACAAAGCTTATCCGTGTTCATGCAGTGCATCACATATTTATTTTCTGTATCTGCCGCCTCCCTGTTTCGTTCATACGTCTGTAAATCAATCGTCTTGACATAGCCAAAACGGTCCATCAAAAGCACCACTGGCATCTCTTCTATTTTCTTCTCTTCGTAAACAGCTTCCTTTGCGTTCTCTATCTTGGTCCGCCTTGGCCTTGCATATTCTTTCTGAAACTTGGTCAGCTCCTTGACAATCACCTTCGACATTGCACTGCGGCTGCCTAAGATCTCCTGATATTTTGCAATGTTTAAGAGCGTTGCCTGATGTTCCTTCATCAGCGCTTCAATTTCCAGGCCAATCAGCTTATAGAGCCTCATCTCCAGAATCGCCGTCGCCTGCCGTTCCGTAAAATGAAGCTGCCTGGCATCCGCCACAGATCCTTTATAGCGGAATCTGATCTTGTCTGTATTGCCGTTCATCAGGCAATCCTTAGCATCCTTGATATTTTTAGCGCCTCGAAGTATCTCAATGATCAAGTCAATCACGTCGCAAGCCTGAATCAACCCCTCCTGAATCTCTTTCTTGTCCAGTTCCTTGGCGAGAAGCGTGCGGTATTTCCTGGTGGCAAGCGTATATTGGAAATTCACATGATGGCGGATAATTGGAATAAGTCCCATGGTTTCCGGCCTGCCCTCTGCCACTGCAAGCATGTTAACGCCAAAGGAGTCCTCAAGCCTCGTCTTTTTATACAGCATGTTGCAAAGATTCTCCACATCGGCGCCTTTTTTCAGATCCAGAACGATCCGAATCCCTTCCTTGGAAGATTGATTGGAAATGTCCAGGATATCCGCCGTCTTCTTGGTCTCCACCAGATTCCCCACGTCCATCAGGAATTTTCCGATATTGGCGCCCACCATCGGATAGGGAATTTCCGTAATTACCAGCTTCTGTTTTCCGCCTTTTGCCTGCTCCACTTCCACCTTGCCCCGGATTTTGATCTTTCCAGCTCCGGTTTCATAAATCTGCAGCAAGTCGTCCTGGTTGACGACGATCCCCCCGGTTGGGAAATCCGGGCCCTTGATATGTTCCATCAATTCCTTGGTGGTAATATCGGGATTTTTCATAAATGCCTTAACACCCTCGATCACCTCGAAAAAATTATGCGGGGGAATGCTCGTTGCCATACCCACTGCAATTCCTTCCGCTCCGTTAATCAGCAAATTGGGCACCTTGACCGGAAGCACGGAAGGCTCTTTCTCCGTCTCGTCAAAATTGGGCACAAAATCCACGACGTCCTTGTCCAGATCGGCAAGATAGGCCTCTTGGGTAATTTTCTGAAGACGGGCCTCAGTATAGCGCATCGCCGCCGCTGCGTCCCCCTCAATGGATCCAAAATTGCCATGACCATCCACCAGAGGGAGCCCTTTCTTAAATTCCTGTGCCATTACTACTAGCGCTTCGTAAATGGAACTGTCTCCATGGGGATGATACTTACCCATCGTATCTCCGACAATTCTGGCGCATTTACGGAATGGCCGGTCATGCCGGATTCCAAGCTCATGCATATCATATAAGGTTCTTCGCTGCACCGGCTTTAGCCCATCCCGGACATCCGGCAACGCCCTGGCGATAATCACGCTCATAGCATAATCTATATAGGATTTTTGCATCACCTCAGAATATTCTGTCCGTATGATCTGTTCACTCTGCTGCATGATTGATTCCTTTCTGCATACACTCTGTATTTCTGGCTGCTCTTATATATCCAGTTCTGCATCCTGGGCATGTTCATGGATGAACTCCCGTCTCGGAGGAACCTCCGTTCCCATCAGCATTTCCGTCACATCCGACGCCATTCTGGCATCTTCAATCTCCACCTGCTTTAAAATACGTGTCTTTGGATTCAACGTCGTCTCCCAGAGCTGATCCGCATCCATCTCCCCAAGTCCCTTGTATCTTTGCAAAGTAAAAGAACCTTTGTGTCGTTTTCTATATCTTTCCAGGGCGATATCATCATACAGATATTCCTCCTCCCCCTTGCTAGGCATGGCTTTATAGAGCGGGGGCATGGCGATATAAATATGCCCTTCAAAGATCAGTTCTGGCATAAAGCGGTAAAACAACGTCAACAGCAACGTGGATATATGCGCCCCGTCCACATCGGCGTCCGCCATGATGATAATCTTATGATACCTCAGCTTTGATATATCAAAATCATTGCCATACCCTTCCGAAAATCCACATCCAAACGCATTGATCATCGTCTTAATCTCTGCATTGGCAAGGACTTTGTCAATGCTAGCTTTCTCTACATTTAAAATCTTGCCCCGGATCGGGAGGATTGCCTGAAAATTCCGGTCTCTCGCCGTCTTGGCTGATCCTCCGGCAGAATCCCCCTCCACGATAAATATTTCGCAGCTTAAAGGATCTCTGCTCTCACAATTGGCAAGCTTGCCATTGGAATCAAAGGAAAACTTTTGCTTCGTCAACAGATTCGTTTTCGCTTTTTCTTCCGCTTTGCGGATCTTCGCCGCTTTTTCCGCGCAAGAAATTACTTTTTTGAGATTATCAAGATTTTTGTCAAAATATAACTGAATCTCTTCTCCAGTAATTTTACTTGTAATACGCGCAGCATCCTGATTATCCAGCTTCGTCTTTGTCTGCCCTTCAAACCGGGGATCTGGATGCTTGATAGAAACAATTGCCGTCATGCCGTTGCGCACATCTGCGCCAGTAAAGTTTGAATCCTTTTCTTTCAAAATTCCCAGCTCTCTGGCATAGCTGTTGATGACGGTAGTAAACACCGTTTTAAATCCAGTAAGATGCGTCCCGCCTTCTGCATTATAAATATTATTGCAAAAGCCCAGCACATTTTCATGAAACTCATTTGTATATTGAAAAGCGGCTTCCACTGCAATTGCTTCGCTTTCCCCGTGAAAATACACCACGTCATGAACCGTCTCCACTTTGCGGTTCAGCGCTTTCACAAAGCCGACGATGCCTTCCTCTTCATGAAATTCCACATGTTCCGTCTCTGCTGCCCGCTTATCCTCATAGATGATGGTAAGCTTGGGATTCAAGTACGCAGTTTCATGAAGGCGGCTCTTTACATCCTCTTCCTTAAACCGGGTTTTTTCAAAAATTTCTGGATCAGGAAGAAAATTTATTTTAGTCCCGCTTTTACGGGTCTTGCCCGTGACTGGCAGCAATCCCTGTTGCAGCTCTATCACGGGATTCCCTCGTTCAAAGCGGTCATGATGTATTTTTCCATCCAGATAGACCTCGAGATCTAGCCATACTGACAAAGCGTTCACCACCGACGAACCCACTCCGTGAAGCCCGCCACTGGTCTTATAAGCATCATTGTCAAACTTTCCTCCGGCATGAAGCGTGGTGAATACCAGACGGGCCGCTGAAACACCTTTCTCATGCATCCCAACCGGAATGCCTCTGCCGTTATCTTCCACGGTACAAGAACCATCTTTTTCCAAAGTCACTCTTATAGTATCGCAAAATCCTGCCAAATGTTCATCCACGGAATTATCCACAATTTCATATATTAAGTGATTCAGGCCTTTGCGGGACACGCTGCCAATATACATCCCCGGCCTCTTTCGCACGGCTTCCAAACCTTCCAGCACCGTAATATTGCCAGCGCTGTATTCTTGATTCTCTGCCATTTCTGTCTTCCTTTCCTGCTTCCAGTCTAACATTAGATTCAGATCCTGCGCAGAGATTCGCACAGTTCCTGACAGTTTTGATATCTGTCCTTGGGATGTTCCCTGATGCATCTTGTGATCACCTGAATCCATGTCCTGGACAGTTTCTTCTTGCTGCCCAAAATGAAAAATCCCCGTTCTGCAATCTGATCTGGACGGTTTCCTGTTAAAAGCTGGTACAAGGTCATTCCAAGACTATAAACATCCGTCCTCGCATCCACCCCCATGTTCCAGTCAAATTGTTCTGGGGCTGCATACCCTCTGGTTCCAAAAATAAGCCTGGGTTTCTTATGTTCTGAAATCTCGGTAATAGCTCCGAAATCAATCAGGCGGAGATTTCCTGCTGATTGTATCATGACATTGTCCGGCTTCATGTCTCCATAAACAGTCTGCGGAATATGCTGGTGCAAATATCCCAGCATCAGGCATAAATCTTTCCCCCACCTGGCGACATCCTCACAGGGCTGAGGGCCCAGACGCCGCAGCCGATTTCCCAATGTCTCCCCTTCTAAGTATTCCATTACGATGTAATCCGCATGACGAACACTTAAAACTTCAAATATTTCAGGAAAATAAGGATAATTCAGCTTCCTTATAAACTCTGCCTCTCGTTTTGCAATATCGCACATCTTAGCATCAGCCAAAGCCGCCACTTCTTTCAACGCACGCTTCTTTCCGCTGACCCTGTCACAGACAAGGTACACCCGGGAGCTTCCGCCCTGCGCCAGGTCCTGCAATACCTCATAACGCTGTTTGAGCACTTGCCCTGCTTTTAGCATCAACATTCTCCTTATCTTGCGACGATCGATATTCTCCTACTGTCTGATATTTTGAGAAACCCATGACTCTTCCTGCGGCACATAAATTTCGTTATTCCTTGTGCTCCCACATTTTTTCATGCTCTGCTTTTTTATCCCGGAGCATCAGTTCTTGCACTGCCTCCGCAACTGGCTTGTCAAAAAACAGCACCTGATTGACCTGTTCAATAATCGGCATCGGCACCTGATATTTTTCTGAGAGCCCAATCGCTGCTTTTGCAGAATAGACTCCCTCGACTACCATCTGCACTTCCTGGGTTGCTTCTTCCATCGTCTTTCCCTGGCCAATAAGCATCCCGGCTTTGCGATTGCGGCTGTGAACGCTGGCGCAGGTGACAATTAAGTCCCCGATTCCTGTCAAACCGCTTAGCGTTTCATATTGAGCGCCCATGGCCAAAGCAAGCCTGCCGATCTCCGTGATTCCCCTGGTAATCAGCGCCGCCTTGGTATTATCTCCATAACCTAGCCCGTCTGCCATTCCCGCCGCAAGGGCTATCACATTTTTTAACGCCCCGCCCAACTCAATCCCCAGCATATCCGGGCTAGTGTAAACACGAAACACGTCGTTCATGAAAATATTCTGAACATATTCCGCCGCTTCTCTGGTTCTGGCTCCTGCCACGCAGGTTGTCGGAAGTCCTTTTCCCACCTCTTCGGCATGGCTCGGGCCAGAGAGCACGGCGACTCTTGCCTGCGGAATCTCTTCCTCTATAATATCCGACAGCGTCATCAAAGTCTTCTCCTCAATTCCCTTTGCCACGTTGACGATTAGCTGGCGTTCTTCTACAAATTCTTTCATTGTCTTTGCGGTGCTCCTGGTAAATACCGATGGCACTGCCAGCACCAACAGATTCTTACCCTCCACTGCCTCTTTCAAGTCCGTCGTAAAGACTGTTTTTTCTGCAAGCCTTACTCCTGGAAGCTTGGAAACATGTTCCCGTTTCTCCCGGAGCATCTTGATCTCCTCCTCAATCGCAGACCAGATCGTGACCTGATGTCCATTGTTCTGAAGTACCACCGCAAGGGCTGTTCCCCAGCTACCTGCGCCAATTACGCTTACATTCGCCATATTCTACCTCATTTCTTTTCCGTTTTTGAAGATTTGCCCATGGAAAATTTATTTTCCGTTCCAGACAAAAGCCGTTTGATATTCTCTCTGTGGCGCCAAATTCCCATAAGGGAAAACAACGCCCCTACCACATAGGTCTCCGGCAACAGTTGAGGCTTCACGTCCAAATGTCCCAGTTGTCCAAAAGCAACCAGTTCAGCAAAGTAGCAGGCCATCACCAGGATAGATCCCAAGGAGACATACTTCGTAGTGGCAACGACAACAATAAACAGAAGCAGGCACAGAGGCGCCATAGGCGGATAAAATGCCAAGATGAATCCCGCCGTACATGCAATTCCTTTTCCGCCTTTAAACCGTAAATACACTGGAAAATTATGCCCCAGAACCGCTCCAAATCCCGCATACATTTCCAAAAGCTTCACGCCGTCTGGGTATTTCTCCCGAAACAAAAGCCAGCCAATCAACATGGCAAGCATGGCCTTGCCCAAATCACCGAGAAACGTCACAAGGCCCGCTTTCCATCCCAAGGTACGCAGCGTGTTGGTAGCGCCTGCATTCCCGCTCCCGTGCTGCCTGATATCTACATGGTGCAGTTTTCCATAAATATAACCTGTCTGGAACATTCCCAGCAGATAACCTATTGCAATACAAATAATGCGCGCAGCCAACATCTTATTTGTCCTTCCTTTCTCTTATGATAAACTTCAGCGACGTTCCCTGGAATCCAAACGCATCTCGGATGCGATTCTCCAGATATCTCGTATAAGAAAAGTGCATCAGTTCCTTATCATTGACAAATATCACAAACGTAGGAGGTTTCACTGCCACCTGGGTCATATAGTATAACTTCAGTCGTTTGCCCTTATCCGAAGGCGGCTGCTGCAAAGCCACCGCCTCTGTCATAATCTCATTAAGCACGCCAGTAGCTACACGCATAGAATTATTCTCCAGCACTACGTCAATCATGTCAAACAGCTTCTGGGTACGCTGCCCTGTCTTGGCGGAAATAAACAAAATCTCTGCATATGGCATAAAGCTTAAAATTTCACGAATGCGCCGCGTATGCTTATAGATGGTCTTATCATCTTTTTCCACGGCATCCCACTTATTTACCGCAATGATAATTCCTTTGCCCCGCTCATGGGCAATCCCTGCAATCTTGGCATCTTGTTCGGTAACGCCTTCGGTAGCGTCAATCATAATGACCACAACGTCTGCCCGCTCCACTGCCGTCACAGCGCGGATAATGCTAAACCGTTCCAGCTCTTCCTTGATCTTGTTCTTACGCCGCAGACCCGCGGTATCAATAAATATATATTCTCTGCCATCCCAGACAATCTCCGTATCTATGGCGTCCCTGGTGGTTCCTGCGATGTCTGACACGATCACCCGCTCTTGTCCCACCAGTCGGTTGATCAGAGAAGACTTCCCGACATTCGGCTTTCCAACGATTGCCACCTTGGGTCTGTCATCCTCCTCTTGTTCCTGCGAATGCTCTGGAAAATGTTTTACCACCTCGTCTAACATATCTCCAATCCCAAGCATGGAAGCTGCAGAGATTGGAACTGGATCCCCGATGCCCAGGTTATAAAATTCATACACGTCTGGCATAAATTTTTCAAAGCTGTCCACCTTGTTCACTACAAGCACCACTGGCTTCTTAGAACGCCGCAGCATATCGGCAACTTTGGAATCCGCATCTACAAGCCCCTGCCTCACATCGGTGATAAAAATAATCACATCTGCAGTATCTATGGCGATCTGCGCTTGCTCCCTCATCTGAGACAAAATGATATCTTTGGTCTCCGGCTCTATTCCGCCGGTATCTATCAGGGTAAACATCATATTCAGCCAATTGACGTCCGCATAAATTCTGTCTCTTGTCACCCCTGGCGTATCCTGCACAATGGAGATGCGCTCTCCTGCTAACACATTAAACAATGTGGATTTTCCTACATTGGGACGTCCCACGATTGCAACTACCGGTTTACTCATCCTATTCTCCTATCTATTTGCTGTCTAAACGTCTCCATGTCCGCTGATCGATGCGCTTATCAGGCAGCTTGCATCTTTTCAAAGACAAAGGAGACCGCTAATTCTGTAACAGACAGGATACCAGATCCTGTCCGCTTGATTTTACAATATCTATTTTCACTTGTAAAGCATTTTCCACCTGTGCAAGGGTCACATCATCCAGAAATATCTGCTCGCCGCTGCGCAACAGGTTACATGGGAGCAACAGCTTCTTCCCCAATTCCCTGCCCTCAAGCTGGGCTATGATGTCTTGTCCCGTCAAAAGGCCAGAAACGGTAATCAGCTCTCCAAAAAAATGATTGATTACAGGGATGACCTGTATCTTTACTTCTGGAAAATAGTTCTGAAATTCCCATGCCAATTCTTGCATCGTAGGCGCCGCCAACAAGCCTGTGGCAATCGTGACCATCCCAGGCTCTGCCTTTTGGAATGCAGATTGCGACTCTTTGAGCGCTTCTGCAAATTCTGTTTTTAGTAGCCTTAACATCCCTACGCCGTTTTCGAGTTGCAGATACCCGTCATACCGCTCCTCCTCTGGCAGCTCCTGTCCTGCCAGCAGATACCATTCATCGCTGGCATGGACAAAATGCCTGCCCCAGGCAGCCATGCACTGTTCCTGAAACTCATGAATCAGCTTGAGGACGCTTTCTGCTTCTTCTTTCGTAAAAGGCTCTAAGGGAAACAATCCTTCACGAAAACGGCTAATGCCCACTGGAACCACGGATACGCTCTCCATCACCGGAAGATATCCCATCAAATCGGTAATGGTTCGTTCCAGTTCTCTTCCGTCATTGACTCCCTTGCACAACACGATCTGTCCATTCATAGGAATCCCTGCCTGATAAAGCCGCTCCATTTTAGAAAGGGCGTCTTTCGCAAAACGGTTATTCAACATCTGGCAGCGTAGCTCAGGATTTGTGGTCTGTACGGATATATTGATGGGGCCCAGCTTGTACTTGATAATCCGTTCCAGATCATGCTCCTTCATATTGGTAAGGGTCACATAATTGCCCTGCAGAAAAGAAAGCCTGGAATCATCATCTTTAAAGTACAAAGTCTCTCGCATTCCTTTCGGCATCTGATCAATAAAGCAAAAGATGCACTTATTATGGCAAGATTTGTAATCGTCCATGAGGCCGTTTGCAAATGTGATTCCCAAATCTTCCTCAAACTCTTTCTCAATCTCTAGCTCCCATTCTTCTCCGTTCTTTCTGCGAATCATCACAGTCAGATACTCTTCATTCGTATAATACTGATAATCAAAAACATCCTCAATCTCATGGTCGTTGACCGACAACAGCACGTCGCCAGGCTCCAACTCCAATTCCTCTGCAATGCTGCCAGGTAAAATTTTATCAATCAAATGTTCTTTCAAAACAACTGCTCCGTTTCCGCCTAAGCCCGCCATGCGCCCGGCATTCTCAATTTCAGAAAATTACCATTAATCATCGCTCTCCTCATCGACGACTCCGCCTGCTACCGCTCCTGCCACTGACGCTATTACCGCAATGATCACTGCTACGAGGACCACGCCTCCAATCAAAAAAACTAACATAATCTTCCTCCAAATTATAAATATTTTAGTTGCTGTATTTTCATACCGCTTTGCGCAACGCCTGCTGCACTGGACAGTTCTCGCTGCATCCTGGCGTCTTGAGCTGCAAAGCGGCAAACTCCCTTTCTCTTTTCAAATACTCGGAATGATAATAAATATCCTCTATATTTTTATCATATATGGAATCGGGCTTAATAACCCTGCCATCTTTATCCTTTAATTCCATATATTTGAATGCCTCGCACCCAAACACTCCTCCGTCATACCTGATACACAGCTTCTGCTTTCCAGCATAACACTTATATTCTTTATGACTCACTTGTAACGGAATGCCAACCCGAACCTTAGAAAAACGGAGCTTATGCAACTTTTGCTTTAATATTTCATTGTCCGCCTTGTTTAAATATAACCGGGTTTCTTGGCCCTTTGCCCTGCCATGGGGAACCAGCCCCAGAAAACTCACCATATCCAGTCCGGTTGCATCTGCATATGCAAGTACCTTGTCAATCTGATTGATATTTAGCTTGGTAGGTACGAAATGAATCTCCGTATAAATGCCAAGCTCCTTTGAAGCCACAATGCTTCTCAACACATGTTTCAAATATCCTCTGGTTCCCATAAAAATGTCGTATGTATCTTCTTCAATTGCCGGCAAATCGAAAATGATTTTATCCATGCGCAAAATTCTCCAGAGACAACATATATTTAAATTTTTTCCTGAATGCTTGCCCGATAAGTCGGCCGATCTTTCTCATCAATTGCAGCAAATTTCATTTTCTTGCTGATAAAAAGGATGATATCCTTATTATTATAATCGCTTGTGCCATCAAAACTTATATTTCCATTCCGTCAATAAATATCCGTCGTGAATCTCCATACTCGCCTCCTGATACCCATTCCTCCATATGTTGAAATAACTCCCAAACCGTATTGTTATATCATAAATAGTACCACAATATCTTGTACTTTGCACTAAATTTTTTCACTTGTTCCACTATGTATTCCCCATTTTGGCGGATACATGAATTCAATTTGAGACAAGTTGCGGTCCTTATAATTCGCTGTAATTAATATCGATCGCAAACTGATAAGCTAAAAAGCTCCCTAGAGAAGGATAAGATAACAAAGCTTGATAAAGTTCCCCAAGGTTTCTTGCCCTTGCGATCTTACCTGGCAGACCTGTGCGCATCATATGATCTAAAAGCTTTAAATGATTCTGGTGCTTTCTGTCAAAGCCAAACATTCCTTTTGCTGACGGCATAATATAGGCGGCAGAATAAAGCCTGTCTCCCTTAATCATCCTCTGGAGCAATAATTTGTCATAATGTTCATAATCAAAATCATGGTATGTAATTTCTCCTAAGTTCTCCTTTAAATATTCCCATGTCTCTATGTTGTTAAATAATTTAAATAGCAGGATTCGCAACAGCATGTCTTGGTCGGTAAAATGACCTTTGACATAAATCACATTTTTAATCAGATATTGACTCACCCTGTCGGAAGCCCTATATGCGTTCGTAAACTTATACTCCTGCAGAACAGACAGCGACCTTCCTATATTATGTAATAACTGAAAACATCATAGCATATAAAGCAATGCCTGTAAATTATCTCCATTCCTGTTTCTTAAGAAATAGACGGCTGCAATCCTGGCTGATATGGTTCATAATATAAATATGGTAGAGACGCCTGAAAGATCTTGCTTCTATGTCAATCATGTCGAAGATATAGCTCAGCTTCTCTATTTTCGTCCTCAACTCCAGCTTAAGATAATTCTTATGATTATTCCTAGAACAAAGGATGCCTGTTCCCGTCCCACGATATGCTTCTTGATCCGGCGACAGGACCTGATAATTGTGAAATACCTCCTCCCGCCTCCTTTGCTCCCACGGTTCTTCAAGAGCTATATAAATATCCTTTCCCATATGTTCTAAAATAATGGCTTCAAATTCCACAATGCTATCCTCCCACAAAGAACATCCGTTCTTTTATGCTATTATATATTGTGAACATCTGTTTGTCAACCATTTTTTTCCAGTACGCCGCCATATTTTAAAAGCAGGCCATACCCCTTGAAATCAAAGGAAAAATCCCTGCCAGACAGCCTAATGCCACTTTCTTTGAAAAATTCCTCAAGTTCTCTGTTTTTGCGAATCATCACGCTTTTTTCCACCGAATGCTCCGGCAGAAGATATTCAAGTATCTCATCTTTTCCAAACCGCTGTATCAGGCTGTGCATAATCCCAGACTCATAAAGACCAGAAGCAGATAGTCCCAACATTGCCATCTTTCTAGACATGGCATTAGACAAATAACGGTAATTTTCGCCACTGTAAGAATGCTGCTGTCCATGCCGGATTAAGGGCAAAATTAATGCGTCGCTGTCCTGGTCCAACAAAAAGCTCCGTGCCCCTGCCTGAAAATACACTGATTCCCGCAGCGTCTGATACGCCTTTAATAATTGATCGCTAATTTGAATCCTATATCCTCCCATCGACAATGCATGCTTTTCTTTGTCCAGATCGTGCCATTTTAACCGGGCAAGCTGCGAATAAGATTTCACTCCTTCGAACAAAGACAACGCAATTGCTTTATAATATGCTCCTCCCTGAGGCTGGCCGTCACACAGCGCCGTCACATAGTCCCTGGCATAATAGGGAACATTTCCATTTGCAGCGGCGGCTCGTACCAAATATTCATAGCTCAGGTACTTGGAGTTCTCAAAAGGACTAAAGGAAATATAATGCTTCTGTGCGCACCAGCCATAAAACCGCCTGTATTTTCCGAATACTGCTGACATCACAGAGGGCTTGTAATGCCGAAACTTGCAAATAAACAAATCCATCAAATCTTGATCCGTATAATAGGGGAACGCTTTTCCATACTCCTCTTCATAGAGAAAAGGATTCTGCTTGCGGATATAAGTTCCGATTTTTTGATTTTCCAAAGATACTGCCTCAAACTCTTCCATCCTCTTCCATGAATTCATGAATGAACCTCTTTCTTGCCATTGTTTTAAATACATCACTTAGTACTGTAGCACAGCGTTCTTGGAAAGTCAACGTCAGTGCATTTTGAGTTTCCACATTTTGCAATTCATAGCGCCAAAAGGTTTCCATCACAAAGTGATGAAAACACTTTTTGTGCAAGATGTCTATGCTGCCAAAGGCAGCAAGACCTTTTGGTGCTATGAATTGCAAAATAAGGAAACTCAAACATAGAAAGTTTTGCAATTTCGGAACCTGTATGCTATACTAATTGTTAACTATAGAAGATTTTATACCGATATATAGTATATCTACTATCAGGATAGGGAAGTCCAAATTTTATTCAAAGGAGTGATGATAATGAGTATGAATCAAGGTCTTTCTCAACTTTTTGGAAGCATTTCTTCCAAGGGCAGTTCCGGGAATACCAACTTTCTCTCAGACTATGCCAGCATTAAAAGCGGCAGCTACGGCAGGCTTATGAAATCCTACTATGGCATGGGACAGGATTCAAGTTCCGTGTCCTCCGGCTCAAAAGCCCGCACAAATAACATCTTGGAGAGCATTCTTGAAGAGAGAAGGAACCCGAAAGTTTCCGAAGACGTAAAAGAGGCAAATGCCAATCTGACGTCAGGAATTTCTACATTGAAGAATTCTGTTGCAGCCTTACAGAATGACAACACTTACACAAATACGCAGACGAATCAAAATGGACAGACTGGGCAGAATGCAACAGACAAAGTAGTATCTGCGATGAAGAACTTTGTATCGCAATATAATGACGTTGTGAATGCAGCAAAACATTCCACATTGTCAAACAAAACAGCATATATCGCTAACATGATGAAAACCTCGAAAGCAAATGAAGATAAGCTTGCAGAGATCGGCGTCACGATCAATTTAAACGGAACGCTTCAATTCAATGAAGGCAAGATGAAAGCCACAGGCATCTCTAAAGTACAGGAACTGTTCTCAAGCAAAGACGCCATGAGTTACGGCTCTACGGTTATGTCCCGTCTTCAGTTTGCAGGCATTGGCTCCACTACAGACGCTACGGACAAAGATAACACGGCAGGTTCCAGCGCAGCCGCTCTCAAAGCAGACAGCGAAGCGCTTGCGTCTGACAAGTTATATGAAAAAGTCAAGGATAAGGATGGCAAGGAGACCGATGCCTATGATATCGACAAAATCTTTTCCACAGCCAAGAGCTTCGTAAACAATTACAACGGAATGTTTGACGCTGCCGAGTCCAGCACTAATTCCGGCGTATTGGCAAATCTGTCCAATATCAGGGAAAAGACAGCGCAAAATGCAAATATCCTTAAACAATTCGGAATAAGCGTTGATCAGAAAGGCAGAATGAAGATCGATGAGGACACATTCAAGAAATCAGATATGTCCCAGGTACAGAAATTTTTCAAGGATTATGGTTCTTCGATTGCCACCAATGCATCGCTTGTAGATTATTATACGACTACCAAAGCGAACGCCGCCAGCGGTTATACAGCTGCCGGAGCATATAGCGTGCAGGGAAGCTCTCGTTTCACTGACTTTATTTAATTGACATAAAATGATGAAAACATAAGGAATGCGGATCCTCCAGAGTTTGCTTTGACGGATCCGCATTCTTTTTGCCTCCATGCCAATGATTGGCAAGCCATCTAAAGCAATTTATGCACCTAAAATTGCACCTTGCTCTTGTCATATCACTGACTTTTGTGCAAAATAAACTCTTGACTTTAATATACTAACTTGTTAGTATATTGACGTGGCATTTAAATTTGAAAAGAATGTATTTTCGGAGTCCCTTTGTGCCTAATGTATACAATTTTATAAAGCATACCTGGATGGCACGTTGATTAAATTTGTATGCATTTGTCAAAAAATTAGCCATAAAAGCGGGTATTAGGGAGATTCCGAGAGTACATAAGAATGAAAGGGAGATCTATTTATCATGAAAAAGATACTTGCACTAATGATGACACTGACGCTAGCATTGTCGCTGACTGCCTGCGGCAGCCCCAAAGAAGAGAAAGCAGCTTCTGGAAGCGCCTCCGAAAAAGACAGTGACCTTGCCTATGTAAAAGATAAGGGAACCTTAGTGGTGGGCATCACTGATTTTGAGCCGATGGACTACAAAGATGAAAACGGCGAGTGGATCGGTTTTGACGCAGACATGGCGAAAGCCTTTGCAGAAAGTCTCGGGGTAACAGCAGAATTTGTAGAAATTGACTGGGACAACAAGATTATGGAATTGGACGGCAAAACAATCGACTGCGTCTGGAACGGCATGACCCTGACAGATGAAGTGAAAAGCTCCATGTCCTGCTCCAATGCATACTGTAACAACGCACAGATCGTAATCGTCCCCAAAGACAAGGCGGACCAATATCAGGACAAGGACAGCCTGTCTGATCTGACTTTTGCAGTAGAGGCTGGCAGTGCCGGGGAAGAACAGGTAAAAGCCCTTTCCTTGAATTATACCGCAGTGAAGGCACAGGCAGACGCCCTGATGGAAGTTGCGGCTGGAACCTCTGACGCCGCAATCATTGATTCTTTGATGGCCGCAGCCATGGTAGGCGAAGGCACAAGCTATGACGGCCTGACCTACACCATAGGGCTGAACAATGAAGAATATGGTGTTGGCTTCCGCAAAGGTTCCGATCTGACCACGGCACTCAACGACTTCTTCCGTTCCAGCTATGAAGACGGAAGCATGACGGAACGTGCAGAAACTTATGGCGTGCAAGCCGCTGTGATTGAGCAGTAGACCGCGATCGTACTTAGAAAGCTTATGGGGCTGTCGCACTAATATATTCATGTCTTGTAATTTATGTTAGTGCGACAGCCCCATTTTCGTCAATTATGAATTAAGAAAGCAGGAACCCTCATGGAACAGATTCTGGAACAACTTCCTATCGTACTGAAAGCACTGAATATCGGCTTTCTACAGACATTAAAATTATTCTTCGTGACATTGATCGGCGCTTTTCCGCTGGGACTGGTCATTGCTTTCGGCTCCATGTCCCGGTTTAAGCCCTTGAGTTATTTCACCAAAATCATTGTCTGGATTATCCGGGGAACGCCCCTGATGATTCAGCTTTTAATCATTTATTATTTCCCGGGGCTGGTATTACATAACCCTGTCTGGGGCGGCGGCGAGACTGGGCGTTTCGTTGCAGCTTCCGTGTCTTTCATCCTAAATTACGCCTGCTATTTTTCTGAAATATACCGGGGCGGCATTCAGGGCGTTCCGATCGGACAGGAAGAGGCTGGGTTGGTCCTTGGCATGACCAGAGGCCAAATCTTCTTTAAAATCACCCTGCTGCAAATGATCAAGCGAATCGTCCCGCCCATGTCCAATGAAATTATCACGCTGGTAAAGGACACTTCCCTTGCCCGGATTATCGCTCTGCAAGAAATCATCTGGGCAGGACAGGCATTTATGAAAGGTTCCCAGGGCATTTCCGGCGCCATCTGGCCCCTGTTTTTCACCGCGGTATATTATCTAATCTGCAATGGCATTCTGACAGTTCTCCTTGGACAGTTAGAAAAAAAGCTGGATTATTTTAAATAGAAAGAGGAGGAACGGTTATGCCAATCTTAGAAGTGGAACATATACGGAAATATTTTGATCACATCGAAGTATTAAAAGATATCAGCTTTTCCTTAGAGCAGGGACAGGTAGTGTCCATTATAGGATCTTCAGGAAGCGGAAAGACCACCCTGCTGCGGTGTTTGAATTTCTTGGAACGTCCAGACAAAGGCGTCATCCGGGTAAACGGAGAAATCTTATTTGACGCTGATAATCCTGCTGCCCGCCAGGAAGCCGAAATCCGCAAGAAACGACTGCATTTCGGCTTGGTTTTCCAGTCTTTCAACCTGTTCCCCCAATATACCGCCCTGCAGAACGTGATGCTTGCAAAAGAGCTTTTGGCAAAGGAACGGCCAGACTATAAAGCAAACAGGAAAAGCATTCATGCAGAAATTGAAGCACAAGCAGAACAGCTTTTAAGGCAGATGGGATTAAGCGACCGTATGTCGAATTATCCCCATCAGCTCTCTGGAGGACAATGTCAGCGGGTGGCAATCGCAAGAGCGCTTGCCCTGCAACCAGATATCCTTTGTTTTGACGAGCCCACTTCTGCTCTCGATCCAGAACTGACTGGAGAAGTCCTCAAGGTCATGAAAGAGCTGGCAGAGCAAAACACCACAATGGTCATCGTCACTCATGAAATGGCATTTGCCAGAGACGTGGCAAACCATGTAATCTTTATGGACAATGGCCATATCCTGGAACAGGGAGAGCCTCTGGAAGTGTTTGAACATCCCAAAGAAGAACGGACCCGGCAGTTCTTGGCGCGGTTTACCCAGGGATAAAAAACTCTCTAGGCAGGATTTTCTTTCATGCGACAGCCCATTTTTATGTCCCCTGATTTTGCGCAAATCATCATCCTAAAACACCAGCTCCTGCTGCTCTACCACCTCGATTTGAGTAGCAACAATGGTCTCCGGCTCGCTTCCGCGCATATGCTCTGCCTTTAAATACTGCATTCCCTGACGAAGGCTGGCAGCGATCAAATTGAGCACATAAATATTATCAAAGCGACTGTAAATCGATTCCCCTCCAAGCCCAGTAAAGCAAATTAACTGTGTGTTTGTCTTTTTCGCCATGTCCATCAACGGCTTTAGCAGATGCGCCGCATTTGTCTGGGCAAAAGGGTTGTCCATCAAAAGAACCTTGCCCTCGTTTCGGTCAGCAAAAATGTCCGAATCATCCCTGCGCATAAAATAAAGCAGGCTGGACAACACCACAAATGCAGAAAGAAACCCCTCTCCGCCGGAATTTCTGGCAACTTCCGCCCAAGTAATCGAATATTCCCGCTGCTCCTCAATCTTATAGAGACGAATCTGCACATTGCCGATGCCCACCACTGTATCGTAAAGATTCCTGGTCGTCATCTGCGTGCCAAAATATTCCTGGGCATTCTCATTTTGCTCAAAAATGGCGATCCCTTTCCTGGTAAGCTGATCCATAAAATCCTCAAGCCGGACATGGTACATGCCCTCGTTTTCCTCCCACGAAGGAAGCTGGATTTTCAACATCTTGACCGGACGTTCCCGAATGCTAATCGTGGAATTCTGGTCAATGTTTCCCAGATTGCGGTGCACTTGCAGAAGGTACTCTTCCAAAAGCTCCACAATTTTGCTTTTTTCTTTTTCCACCATGGAAATATCCACCTCTATCTTTTCCATCAGGCTCCGATAGGACTGTAGCGTCGTGATGAGCTGCCGCTGTATCAAGACGGCGTCTGCTGACAGCTCCAGCATTGCTTCCAATGGCTTCCGGTAAAAGTCTTCCTGAAAACAATCCTTGCGCGCCACTTGGTTCAAAAGATGCACCAGGCGTTCCCTTGCGTCTCTTTGGTCGCCGCACAGCCTGTTATAATCCCGGAGCAAGATTCCTTTAAAATTTCGAAGTGTCTGCACATCCATGGATGAAATATCTCTTTCCCAGTCTGATGGTCCCTTTGCCGGAAATTCGCCGTATTCTGCCAATGCCGTAAGGTTTTCATCATAACTTTGCAGCCTGAGGCTCAGCTCCTTTCCCGTCTTTTGCAGTTCCTTGCGCTGATAATCGAGCTGAGCTTTCCTTGTCTCAAAATCTTCTTTGGGAATCTCCTCCTTAGACAAAGGGGCTTCTTTGCAATATTCATTTGCCATCCGATGGACTCTGTCCTGCATCTGCTGCTCAAACAGCGCCGCCTGCTTATCCTCCTGATTCCAGAGGCTTTCTTTTAGCTTGATCTTCATTCTGCGGTCTTCTAAGCGAATTTCCAGATCATTCTCTTGCCTGCGGCTGTAGGCAACTTTCTGCCACTGATGTTCTTTCTGACGATGCTTCTTTGCAAGATGCGTTAATTCCTCCTTTGCCTTGCGATACCGTTTTCTGCTGTGCTGCTCCTGAAGTTCCAGTTCCTGAATTTTTAGGGATACCCTGGCAGTCACCGCCGCAAACCGGGCTTCCATCTGTGGCAGTTTTTCCTGGAAATCTCCGATCCGCCCTGAAAGATCCGAAGCCTGTACTGGCCCCTGATCGAAGCAAATTGCTTGCAGAGCTGCAGCCACTTCATGGCGCGCAGCTTTTTTATATCCCTGATATTGTGCAAACTGCTCCTGCCTGCGCTCTCTCGAACGCTCCAGCATAGCCCTGGTATTTTGAAGGCTCTGCTGCTTTTCCTGAAGCTTTTGCATCTTTAAACGGGATAATTTCTGCTTTTCTATAAGATGCATTTCTTTTTTCTGGCATTTTTGGTAATTGCGACGGTTTTCCTGGTACTCCTGATATGCGCGAAACAGCTCCTGAAAGTCTGCTTCTTTACGTTTTTGCATCTCAATTTCCTGGTCAATCCTGCGGATCTCTTGCTCCAAGGCGCGCCTGCGTTCCTGACACAGAGACAGTTCCTTTGCAGCGCAGGGTATTTCATGATCCAGCGCTTTGATATCCTGAGACAAATTTTCCAAATGCGCCTGGTTGTCCTGATATCTCTCACTGCGGACTTTTTGATTTTTGACTTGCTCCTTCCATGCAAAATATTGCTGATATTCCTGCCTGCGCACAGCAATCATTTGCTGTTTTTGTTGAATCTGTCGCTGTTTTTGTGCCACAAGCTCTTTTCGCTTCTGCTGATCCAGCAATTCGTCTTGAAAGAGCAGATAAAATCTCAGATTCGGAAACTGAATGACATTTCCCTCTTTAGGCGAAATCTTTTGTTCCAGCTCCTTGCGCAGGATGATCGGAATCGGAAACGCCATGGGAACCGTCCCTGTAATATGCGACAGCTTTTCCACTTCTTTCTCGGACAAAATCAAGGCATAGGGAAGAAACGGATTCTTTCTCACCAGCTCTAGGTTCTTCTTTTCGGAATAGCCATTATTCTCCAGCCATTCCATGCCATACACCGTATGAATGCCCAAGCTTTCAAATTCCTCCAAAAGCTTTGGAGGCAGCTCCAGAACTCTGCCCTCTGCCAGTCTTTGATATTCCCCTTGCAGCTGGTTTTCTTCTTTTTCCAAGCTGCGGCAAGCCGTCTCTATCTCATTTAATTTGCGGTCTGCTGCCTGAAAAATCTTCTCTTCCCAAAGCAAGGCGGACTCCTCCAGCTGCAGATATTTCAGTATCGCCCTGCGCTGCGACAATTCTTGCTCATAATCTTCCTGCAACTGCTGCCGTTGTTCTTGCTTTGCCAGCGCAAGTGTCCTCTCTTCCCTTAAGCTGGCAATTTTGCGTTCCAGGATGGCTTTCCTATTTTTTTCCTGTTCCAGTTCCTGATTTGCTGTTTTTTTCTTCCTCACTGTATCTGACAGCGTTTTCTTACAGACTTCTGCGAAAACTTCTAAGCTGCCTGGCTGATACTCTCCTAACATATTTCTGACTAAACGTTCCTGATATCTTACATGAAACTGCTCCTCCTGTCTGTCATAGCTCTCCATTTTGCTTTTATGCTCTCCCAGGGCAAGGGCATTGTCAAGAAGGATTTGCTCTAGTTCTTGCTGCGCTTCCTGTTCTCTTTTCATTTCCTCTGCTGTTGTTGCAGACTCCTTTGCATTGCTTTTGAGACAATCATTTGTCTCCTCTAAAGCCTGAACGCTACAGGCGCGCAATAAAAATCCCAGACCGTTGCGCTCTGGCTCCAAATCCTTGTCCCGCTCCCTGGCAACGCTCAGGCGCTGATGCGCAAGCTCCCACTCTTCCTGCTCCTGAGTGACGATTTCTTGCTGCCTGGCGCAGGCAAGCAGATATAAATTCTGCTGCAGCTTTTCGGCTTCCCGCTCCAAGCCCTCCTGCTCCATAGCAATCATTTCCCGGTTGCTGATATGGAATCTTTTCTTCTCTTCGAGCTGATAATATTCCTGTGAAAGCTTCTCATATTCCAACTGTGCCAGTTCCCTGCCAATCGCCTCTGTCTGTTGCTGGTTTTCCTGTTCTTCCTGTGACGCTTTCTTATGTAGCACTTGCAATTCTTTCAAAAAACATCCAATCCTGTTCTCCTGTGCTCTTAGCTCCTGCCCAGCCTGTAGATACTGTTGATTGCGCTCCTCTATGCCAGCTGCCTCCTGCTGAAACAGGCGGATGACGTCACGCCGCTTGATTTTAGACTGGTTGTCTTTGTATTGCCCCACATATTTTTCAAGGATTACCTGAAATTCCTTCATGTGATTCTTATCTTTATTGAGCTTATTCTCTACTGCGTCCAAAAGCCACTTTTCCACCAATCCTTTTTCGTCTCTGCAGTCAGCGAACAAATCCGAAAGCCCAGATTCCTTCAAGTTGACTTTCTTAATAATCCCTTCCCATTCTTTGTAATTGATCTGATACTCTTGCAGTTTTTCAAAATACTGTCGGGACTGGGCGCTGTTTGACATCTCATAGTAAAAAAACCTCATTGCTGGATCTCTTTTATATTCTTCAAACAATTGGCGGCAGGCACCGTAATTTTTGAGGATTATCTCGCGCTTTCCTTTCTCCACCACTGGAATACGATGAATGTCGTGCAGGCAGGCGCTTGGATATTCACTGATAAAATTGATAATTTCTAAGCTTTCTTTCTCGTTTTCTTCGCTGTCCTGAGCTTTGCGCACCATCATTCCCGCAAGCACATAGCCTGCCTTTCGGTCTAACGCCCATTCCGTCATAATGAAAGACGGCTTGCTGGTGGTAAAGTAACTCTCAAAAGCACGGTCCTTGGCGTCCCGGTAACGCCTATGAACAAACGGCGCCATCATCATCTGCACCAGCACTGATTTCCCGCCGCCGTTGCGTAAAGACATCAAGGTGCTCTCGCCGTTAAAATGAAAAGTCTCGTCACTGATGCGTATGGCGTTGTGATTATAATTAATATTGATCAGCCTTACAGCATTTATTTTACTCATTTTCGCCTCCCTCCAGCCTCGCCGCTTCTCCCAGCACTTTTTGGATTCTCTGGTAATGATTCTGATTCAGCAAATTCCAGTCCATAAAGCTGTCCAACTTCCTGGTCGTCTTGATCATTTCATCCTCTTCCACATACTCTATCAATCCCTGCTTCTGTAAAAACATCAGTATATGATGCAAAAACCCCTCTTTGGTCGTCTTGGCGCGCGAGCCTTTCTCATCAGAGCGTAACGCCTCATAAGCTTCCATCATATTCGAAAACGCAATCCCTGCCTGTGCTTCTTCCTCAGGCGGCACATGCCGCACCCCTTCTTTCAATCTCTTGGAAATACAATTTTGAAGTTCTCCGACACGCATATATTCTCGGGATTTGCTGCTGCTTCCCTGACCGTCAAAGAATTCTACCAATAAGGTCAAAATCACAAATTGAGACAGGTAATAATCTTTGTCCGTGGCGTTTGATTTACACAAGACACTTTTTAGCTGCGCCTTGGAAAACCCCAGAAAATTGTTTTCTTCCCTAGGAATCAGGTAAATCACATTTCCATACCGCTCCACGCTGCACAGGGCGATTTCTCCCTGGGACTTCACCAGGCTTTGCACCTTCTCTTGTTCTGTGTATGCACGGTACAATAACTGCTCTTTTTCTTCCTGCAGTTCATGATGCTCTAACAGATAATAAAATATCTCCTGACTCTGCCGGATCTCTTCTACTTCATATCCCATGATCTCCTCCATTCCGCCCTCCTTGGCGCATACTGGCATCTTGTAGCTTCATATTCCATGATTTCCTCCGTTCTGCCCTCCTTGGCGCATACTGGCATCTTGTCAAAAATCAGTAAATTTTTGCGCTTTGTCATCCTCCCTGACTCGTATCAGCACATTGGAACAGCGGATCGTTTTCTGATTTCCAAATTCATCGTGCACATCTGTAAATTCCACTGCTTTCCCATCTTGGAGACGGAATGCTTCTATTCCCAAAATCCCCTGAAACCGGGGTGATTCTTCCACAATCTGCAGCAAGGTCACATTCAGTTGGAAATCTTTGGACGGTTCCTGAATATATTCGCTCTTTTCTTTCCCAAGGACGGCAATATCAATCTCTTTATTACGGATCAGCTCCACCATGATTTCTTTAAATATTTCCACATTCGGAATCAACTCCTGCTGCCTGTCTGTTCCTTTGACTCGCTCAGATAGCTCCATTAAGGAAAGTTCCCCTGCTTCTGCTACCTGTTCCAGCAGAAAGGACAAGCTTTTCTGATACTGGCTTAACTTCTCCCTGCGCATCTGTTGCTGCTCCTGTTCCCAGGCTCCGCTGTCAAAATCCAGCCGTTCTTCCGGCTCTGCCTCTTGGACCTTTTGCAGCGGCCTCTGAAGCTGGAACGCTTTCTTGAGATTATAAGATTTCTCTGCCTCCTGGTAAAATAACGGCCGAAGAAAATATTCCAACCGTTCCAAAGCGTCTGGCCGTTCTAAAATCTTATCATACAAGCTGCTGCGCAACGGAAACCTTTGAATCAGGGACATCTGCGACAGCGCTTCCAGTTCCTTGGTATACAAAAATTTCAAATCGAAATGACTGTTCAAAATCTTCTGGTGTTCCTCCATAGCGCGGCTTAGATACTGCTCAATCACCTTTAAATGACAAAGCTTTTCCTGTTCCTTGTCTGTAAGCTTTCGCAGATTGATGTTTGCTTCCTCTAACTCTTGCACCCGGCTTTTTACCAATTCCCGGTAATTCTTAAATTTTTCTTTCGTCTCACTGATCGTCTCTAAGTTTTCATTTAAAATCTCCTGATAGTCCTGCACAGAATAATTGAGGGCATTCCTGCGGATTTTCCTCATTGCCTCCTCTATTTTCTGAAGCTGAATCCGCAAAAGGTGAAAGACATTCTTAATCTCATCTGCCGCCTTGTCATAGCTCTGTTTTTCCAGATGCATTTGAAAAATCATCTCATGGATGGTGAGCTTCATATTATTTTCAATTTCCAGCGTGGATAGCAAAAGATTGTAACCGTCATCGGTAAGATAATAAGAAGTGCGCTTCACATCCTGGTCACTGTAGACAACCCGATTGGCAATATAGCTGATCGTCATGGTTTGATACACGTTTTGCTCAAAATGAAATCCGTCAAAATTCATTCCCTTTCCTTCGTTGGAAAGAATCACATTCACAATAAAATCCCCTAAATTGCGGCAGTCTTCATAAGTCATTTTCTTTCGGAAATACTGTGCGTTTACCGTGTCCAAAAAGGCGCCGATATCATCGATGGTACACGGCTCCTCTTTCAGGGACTGTTCCATGATATAGAGAAGCACCGTAAAGATAAGGTTAAACTGCTCGTCCATCTTTTGAAAATCATATTTCTTCCAGGTTGCTTTCTGCAGGCTGTTTTGAACCAGCACCGCATAGAGGCCTACATTTTTCATTCTCCTGGGGAAATGCTTTAAAAAATCGTATTGCATGGCTTCCTCCGTTTATTGTTCCAGAGATGCAGCTCGGTGGGAAAAGCGGGGGAATCTCTGAATCATCTCATAAACTCCCTCTCTCTTTTTTACCACAAAATATGTATTTACAATGGATTCTCCTTTATTTTTCAAATAAAGCCCAATCGCATCCATAATACATTCATAAGTCTTATTTGTGACCTGAAATCCTCTAAGCCATATCAGTCCATAATGCAGCTCCAACTCTGCTCTGGGTGGAATTAAAATCACAAAATCTTTGCCATTTAGGGTAATCAGCGCCCGCTGTTCCTCCAAAGCCAGCCGAAATACATCCTCATCACTTTCTCCTGCATAAAATCTATGTAGCACATGAATGACATCATGTCCATATTTCTCCAAAACCGGAATTGATTTTTGTGTGATATTTTCATCCAATAATATCCTCATACTTATCCTTCCTGATATGGAATATCCAGGATTTCAATGATATATTCCATCGCCTGTTCGATATCTTCTTGCGCCAATTTATATTCCTGGCAAATTTCCTGTAATGTCATCTCGTCTTTGAGACATGCAGCAACCAAGCTGACTGGAATCCTGGTATTTTTAATGACAGGCATACCACCCAATTTTTTATGATCTATTTCAATATGAGTAAAATTCTTTTCAACTTTTTTAAAATATTGCCGAATTTCCTGATTTTTTATATGAGCGTTCTTTATTAGTATAATTTTATGTTTCATACTTTTATTATACACGCTATACTTCAAGTTTAATCCCGTTTCATAATCCTTTTGTTCCAAATTTTGTTTCTTATATGTATA
>OFFE01000112.1_pt1 | contig 69648 bp, 57 predicted proteins | sample 1521371 | NCBI WGS metagenome assembly OFFE01 (sample SAMEA3504131, study PRJEB24116) | mouse gut metagenome | biome: mouse gut; feature: mouse-associated habitat; material: faeces | place: Denmark | collected 2011 | reverse complement strand
ACTTTCACAGCATGGATGGCCATGCGGCCCGCCCGACGGCAGGCTAAGCATGATGTAAGTTTATTATAAATGGATACATATTTTTTCGGAATGGATGAAAATGGATGAAGAACAGCATTAAATTAAAAGGAAGAATGAAGAATTACCTGCAGTCTTCTTTATACCTGGGATTTTTGTTGATCGCAGTGGATGTTCTGATCTACTTTATTGATTACAGGGCAGGAATAGTACTGAGCGGTTTTATCGTATTTTATATTGCCATCATTCTATATATGATGCTTTATAATAAGCCGGTGATCATGAATGAGCTGGTCAGCTTTGCCACGCAGTACGGACAGATACAGAAGAGGCTTCTGCGGGATCTGGAACTTCCCCATGCGCTTTTGGACGAAGCGGGTAAAGTGATTTGGACGAATATCGCGTTTGAGAGGATGGTACATCAGGATAAGGGATATCGTAAGTCGATCACATCTCTGTTCCCCTGCATTACGAAAGAGAAGCTTCCGGGTGAGAATGAGGAAGACGAAGTAGAATTTGATGTGGAATACGAGTCGGGAAACTATATTGCAAAGCTAAAGAAGATCTCACTGCGCGAGATGGCGGAGAACAGTGATATCATAGAAGCACAGGGGTATGACGGTTACCTGATTGCCCTTTACATGTTTGATGAGACAGCGTTGAAGATCGCGCTTCGTGAAGTGGACAACCAGTCGTTGGCCGTAGGTCTGATCTATCTGGATAATTATGATGAAGCGTTGGAGAGCGTGGAAGAAGTGAGGCGCTCCCTGTTGATCGCCCTGATCGATCGTAAGGTGAATAAGTATATTGCTGCATTTGACGGAATCTGCAGGAAGCTGGAGAAGGACAAGTATTTTGTGATCATGCGCAAGGAGGCAGCCATGCAGCTGCAGGAAAGCCGCTTTGATCTGTTGGAAGATGTCAAGACGGTCAATATCGGTAATGAGATGGCTGTGACGATCAGCATCGGTATGGGACTTAACGGACTCAGCTATTCGCAGAATTATGAGTTTGCCCGTAATGCGATTGATATTGCGCTGGGACGCGGCGGTGACCAGGCGGTGGTGAAGATACCGGAGAATGTTACCTATTATGGCGGTAAGAGCCAGCAGATGGAGAAGAGCACCCGTGTTAAGGCCAGAGTGAAGGCACACGCATTTAAGGAGATCGTATCGGTTAAAGATGAAGTATATGTTATGGGACACCGGATGGGGGATGCCGACAGCTTTGGCGCCTCGGTAGGAATCTACAGGATTGCCAGGACACTGGATAAGCCGGCCCATATTGTGCTGAATGATATCGGGGCGTCTATGCAGCCTATGATCGATATGTTTCGGAACAGCGACGGCTATGAAGAAGATATGATCGTGAACAATGCGCAGGCGCTGGAGATGGTGGGGAACAATGCGGTATTGGTAGTAGTGGATGTGAGCAAGCCCAGCATTACGGAATGTCCGGAACTGCTGAAACGCTGTAAGTCGGTGGTGGTGCTGGATCATCACAGGCAGGGAGCGGAAATCATTGAGAATGCGACACTGTCCTATATTGAATCGTACGCCTCGTCGGCCTGCGAGATGGTATCGGAGATTCTGCAGTATACCAGTGATACGCTGCGCCTTCGCCCGGAGGAGGCAGATTGCATGTACTCCGGTATTATGATAGATACCAATAATTTCATGACGAAGACGGGTGTCAGGACCTTTGAGGCGGCGGCATTCCTGCGAAGAAACGGTGCTGATGTCACTCGGGTGAGGAAGCTTTTCCGGGATGATGCGGCGGAATATAAGGCGAAGGCGTATGCTGTCAGTCATGCGGAGATCTACAGGAACTGCTATGCCATCTCGATCTTTCACGGGGATGATCTGGCCAGCCCTACAGTGATCGGTGCGCAGGCTGCCAATGAGCTGCTGAACGTGAAAGGGATTAAGGCCAGCTTTATATTGACCCCGTATAATGGAATGATTTATATCAGCGCACGTTCCATAGATGAGGTGAACGTGCAGGTTATTATGGAGAGAATGGGCGGCGGCGGACATTTGAATATCGCCGGGGCTCAGATGGAGAACGGTACGGTCGAAGAAGGAATTGCTTCGATCAAGAGAACGCTTGACGCGATGATCGCGGAAGGTGAATTAGACGGATAAGTGAGGAAACGTATATGAAGGTTATTTTACTGCAGGATGTAAAGTCACTCGGGAAAAAAGGTGAGATCGTCAATGTGAGCGACGGTTATGCCAGAAATTTTGTTTTGCCTAAGAAATTGGGTGTGGAGGCCAATTCTTCAAACATGAATGATCTGAAGCTGCAGAAGGCAAATGCTGATAAGGTTGCGCAGGAGCAGCTGGAGGCGGCGAAAGAGCTTGCGGCTCTTCTGGAGAAAAAGGAAGTTGTGCTGCAAATGAAGTCCGGAGAAGGCGGCAGAGCTTTTGGCTCCATATCTTCCAAGGAGATTGCAGCGGCTGCGAAGACACAGTGCGGGCTGGAGCTGGATAAGAAGAAGATCCAGCTTCCGGAGGCGATCAAAGCGCTGGGTGTATATGAGGTGAATGTCAAGCTGCACACGAAAGTGACCGGAAAGCTTAAGGTTAAGGTTGTGGAAGAGAATTAAGCGTAACACTCGCAGAATATCTTCGAAAATTTACACAGGAACTTTAAGTACGGGATACCGGAATATAAGATGGCAGGTGGCAGACGTTGGAAGAAACATTACTGAAGAGAATATTACCGCACAGTATGGAAGCGGAGCAGTCAGTCATCGGCTCTATGATTATGGACAGAGAGGCGATCATTGTTGCTTCCGAGATCGTTCTGGGAGAAGACTTTTATAATAAGCAGTATGGGGCGCTCTTTGATACCATGGTAGAATTAAATGACGAAGGCAGGCCGGTGGATCTGGTCACGCTGCAGGACAGACTGCGGGAGAAGGATGTGCCGCCGGAGGTGAGCAGCCTGGAATTTATCCGGGATCTGATTACGGCAGTGCCTACGTCGGCTAATATCAAGCATTATGCCAATATTGTGGCGGAGAAATCTACGTTACGGAGACTGATCAGGATCAATGAGGAGATTGCCAATACCTGTTATGTGGGCAAGGATAGTCTGGAAGATATTCTGGCCGATACGGAGAAGCGGGTTTTTGATCTGGTGCAGCGAAGAAATACAGGAGAGTTTGTATCGATCAGGCAGATTGTTATGAATGCCATGGACAATATCGAGAAGGCGTCTCATAATAAGGGGAATGTGACGGGTGTGGCGACGGGGTTTCTGGATCTGGATTACAGAACGGCCGGTATGCAGCCCTCAGACCTTATTCTGGTGGCTGCAAGACCTTCCATGGGTAAAACTGCCTTTGTCCTGAATATAGCCCAATATGTGGCTTTTAAACAGGCAAAAACAGTAGCTATTTTCAGTCTGGAGATGTCCAAGGAGCAGCTGGTGAACCGTTTGTTCTCCATGGAGTCTAAAGTGGACTCTCAACATCTGCGTACCGGCAACCTTTCGGATGTGGAGTGGGAGAAGCTGATCGAGAGTGCGGGGGTTATCGGTAAGTCGAATCTGATCATTGATGACACGCCAGGTATCAGTATTTCGGAGTTACGCTCCAAGTGCCGTAAATACAAGTTGGAGCATAATCTGGAGATGATCATTATCGACTACCTGCAGCTGATGTCGGGCAGCGGCCGGTCTACGGATTCCAGACAGCAGGAGATATCGGATATCTCCCGTTCCCTCAAGGCGCTGGCCAGAGAGCTGCATGTCCCGGTGATCGCGCTTTCTCAGTTAAGCCGTGCGGTAGAGCAGCGGCCGGATCACAGACCGATGCTCTCGGATCTGCGGGAATCGGGAGCCATCGAGCAGGATGCCGATGTGGTCATGTTCATATACCGGGATGATTATTACAATAAAGACACCGAGAAGAAGGGGATTGCGGAGATCATTATTGCGAAGCAGAGAAACGGTCCGATCGGTACGGTGGAACTGGTATGGCTGCCTGATTTTACCAAATTTGCGAATTTGCAGAGATAGAAGACGCTCCCACTGTGAAGCGTAAGAACGAACGACTACAAGAGAGAAATTGCAGAGCCAAATTTGAAATCTGGCTCGCAGCCTCCGCAAAAACTGCTTCGGCATGGAGGTAAAAATGCAGATAAGATACGAAAGAGACAAACCGTAAGGGGGAGTCTCTTTTTTTTGCGTTTGAACTTCGGGAAAGGGAAAGAAAGTAAGGGTACAATGGTAAGGGAACAGACAGGGAAAGAGGTACAGTGGAAAGGAGCAACAGTATGGAGCAAAAAACAGTCTACTACATATCGGAAGCGGCTAAGAAAGTGCAGGTAGAGAGCCATGTGCTGCGCTATTGGGAGGAAGAACTGGAGCTGCCGATCATGCGCAATGAAATGGGCCATCGCTGTTATACGGAGCAGAATATCAGACAGTTGAAAGAGATTAAAGAACTGAAGGAACAGGGGCTTCAGCTTAAGGCCATCAGAACGATCCTGCTTCGGCTGCCGGGGCAGGCAGGAAGCAACGCGGAGGATATTCTGTTGAGACAGGCGGACCGGATCGTGGACAAAGAGACAGAACCGGCACAGGCGAAGGCAGCGGAGAGAAACGAGGAAATGACAGGAGAAAGAGAGATGGCAGAGAGTATCATGGCAAGTGTAACGGAACAGGAAGCGGAAGCAGGACAGGTTGAGAAGATGCAGGCGGAGAAGAAGCCGGAAAACGGGACAGAGAAGAAGGTGGAACCGGGAGCGACGGAAATGGATATCACACACCCGCAGCGGTTTATGGTGGCTTTGTCGAGGGAGAAAGAAGAGGCGGCAGGAACAGAGCAGGAATTTGTTGATGCGGAAAAGAGCAGAAAGGCGGCAAGACTGCAGTACCTGCTGCAGCACATGATCACGGAAGCAGTGAGATCGGCCAATAGAGAGCTGTGTACGGATGTTAAGGAAAGCATATTGAAGGAACTCGATTATCAATTCCGGATGCAGGAGGAGCGGGATGAAGAACGATGGAAGAAGGAGGAAGAGCATTACCGAAGAATAGATGAGATGATCAGGGAGCGTCACAGGCCGAAGGAAAGACTTGGCAGGGGAAAAAAGAAATCCCTCATCACGGACGATGCGGTCAAGTCATGACCGTGTCGCCTGCGGTGAGGGACGTGAGCCGTTCCGGACTCGTGTTTTAATTAACCCTGTTCAATAGAACCTGTAGGGCAAGCGCCTGCGCAGGAACCGCAGTCAATGCATTTAGCCGGATCGATCTCGAATTTACCGTCGCCCATGCTGATCGCGCCTACCGGGCACTGCGCTTCACAAGCGCCGCAAGATACACAACCGTCATTAATTACGAATGCCATATTGATATCCTCCTTATGTTATAAAACTATGTGAGATTGATATAAATTTATCAACTTCTATTTTAATATAAAAGAACACAATATACAAGTGGCAATTATTGAAAAACACAGGGAGCAGCTCAACGTTTATTCCCGCGGGCAACGAGCCGGGTGGCTGCCTGCAGCGGGGGCTTTGATTGCGTCTGTGAATTTACCTGCTCAGATTTAATTCCTCGCGGCGTTTGCGGATCCCGTCCAGGATCACCTGTTTCTTCTCGATCAGTTTGTTCTTGTCCATGGGTTCAATACCTTCCAGCTTATAGGCCATACCCAGTTTCTCATATTTCGGCTTGCCCATCGTGTGATAGGGAAGGGCATCAAGGGCTTTGAGGTTGGTGAAGGCACCGATAAAATAGCCCAGCTGGTACAGATATTTGTCATCGTCAGTGATGCCGGGAACGATAACGTGACGGATCCACATGTCCACATGCTTTTCGTTCAGATATTCTGCGAAAGCGAGAATGCCGTCGTTGGGCTGTGAAGTCAGCTCTTTATGTTTCTCGGGATCGATATGCTTGATATCCAGCATCACCAGGTCGGTCATTGTCATCAGCTCATCCAGCTTTGCAAGCCATTCCGGATTGGCATTTTTCTTATAGGCGATACCAGAGGAATCGATACAGGTATGGATGTTCTTCTGCTTCGCGAGGCGGAACAGATCCAGCAGGAAATCGACCTGCATCAGAGGCTCTCCACCGGTTACGGTGATGCCGCCGCCTTTATAGAAGCTGATATTGCGCTCGTACTGTTCGATGATGGATGCCGGTTCCATCATTGTGCCGCCGTTCATTTCCCAGGTATCGGGGTTGTGACAATAAGCGCAGCGCATGGGACAGCCCTGCACGAAAACGACAAATCTGACGCCCGGTCCGTCTACAGTACCGAAACTTTCTAAGGAGTGTATTCTTCCCTGCATTAGTATAAACCTTCTTTCTCTTCAAGATTAGGAGCTGTATCTGCAGCGGTATATGAGAACTGCACAGCACGTTTGATAGATATAGTATAACCCGTATCCATTAAAAAAACCAGACTTAATTAGGGCACAGGAGAAGTGACATGAGTTCCTGTACGATAAGAAAACCAGGGAAATTATTCCCTGGCTTTCATTATATGCAATATGCACATTCTGTATAGAATGATTTCGTTATCTGCCGATACTATGCGCCGGATTAAACTGACTCATGGAAAGTACGGGAAATAACGTCTGCCTGCTGTTCCGGTGTCAACTTGATGAAGTTAACTGCATAACCGGATACGCGGATTGTCAACTGAGGATAGTTCTCGGGATGCTTCTGAGCGTCCAGTAAGGTATCTCTGTTGAGTACGTTAACGTTAAGGTGATGGCCACCTTTTGTTGCATAACCATCTAATAATGATACTAAGTTATCTACCTGAGCATTTGCTGCCATTGTTGTGTCCTCCTGTAATATTATTTTATGCGGTATTGAGCAGGATTTCTCCTGACTCAATGCCTATTTATAATCGTCCAGATCTTCCTGGAGAGTCGGAACGCTGCAGGCAAGAGGTGTACGAGAACAATCTGTACAGCCCATTGTCTGAACATTCTTTGCATCTACGGCCGTATCATCGACATCGACATTCACGTGTCCGACACCCTGTGCCATCCCGGAATCCATCATCTTGATAAAGTCGTCGATCATCTGCTTGTTATCCATATATTCATCTTCCTTTCATATATGGAGGATTATTTGTTCAGGTCTAATTCAAGATCACCTGCAAATACCTGATCCTCTTTACCAAGAGCGCCCGGAATGATGGTGAAGGTATTGGAGATACCATCCTGTGCATCATTGAACGGAAGCTTGGAAACGGAAGACAGGGAAGCTACTGCACCATGAGTATCACGGCCGTGCATCGGGTTAGCGCCCGGAGCGAAAGGCTGGCCTTTCTTACGTCCGTCAGGTGTGTTACCTGTAGCCTTACCGTAAGTTACATTGGAAGTAATGGTAAGGATGGATGTTGTCGGAACACCGTTTCTGTAGGTGTGATGTCTTCTGATCGCTGTCATGAACTTGTGAACGATCTCCTGAGCAATCTCATCTACGCGGTCGTCATCGTTACCATATTTCGGGAAGTCGCCGGTTGTCTTGAAGTCAACGATGATACCGTCTTCGTCTCTGATCGGCTCAACCTTAGCATACTTGATAGCAGATAAGGAGTCAGCCACGATAGACAGACCTGCAACACCTGTTGCGAAATAACGCTTAACGTCTCTGTCATGAAGAGCCATTTCTGCTCTCTCATAGCAGTATTTGTCATGCATGTAGTGGATGATGTTCAGTGTATTTACATACACGTCTGCCTGCCACTCCATCATATCAAGGAACTTATCGAGAACATCATTGTACTCCAGAACATCGCCTGCAACCGGACGATATTTCGGGCCAACCTGCTTCTTGGTTACTTCGTCAACACCGCCGTTCAAAGCGTACAGCAGACATTTAGCAAGGTTAGCGCGGGCACCGAAGAACTGCATTTCCTTACCGATTACCATGGAGGATACGCAGCATGCGATACCGTAGTCATCGCCGTGTGTCACTCTCATCAGATCATCGTTCTCATACTGGATGGAAGAAGTCTGGATGGACATCTTAGCGCAGTATTTCTTCCAGTTCTCAGGCAGTCTTGTGGACCACAGAACTGTCAGGTTCGGCTCCGGAGAAGGCCCTAAGTTGGTCAGTGTGTGCAGATAACGGAAGCTCATCTTCGTTACCATCGGACGTCCGTCAACGCCAACACCGCCGAGGGACTCTGTTACCCATACCGGGTCACCAGCGAAGATCTGGTTGTACTCAGGTGTACGTGCGAATTTGATCAGACGCAGCTTCATGATGAAGTGGTCAACGAACTCCTGGATCTGCTGCTCTGTGAAGGTACCGTTAGCCAGGTCTCTCTCAGCGTAGATGTCAAGGAAGGTGGATGTACGTCCAAGGGACATAGCAGCACCGTTCTGCTCTTTCACGGAGCAAAGATATCCGAAGTAAGTAGCCTGGATAGCTTCCTGTACGTTGGAAGCGGGCTTGGAAATATCGCAGCCGTAAGAAGCAGCCATTTCCTTCATCAGTTTCAGAGCAACCATCTGCTCGGACAACTCTTCACGAAGACGGATTACGTCATCTGTCATAACACGTCCTGTGGAATCTTTCTGAGCCTGTTTGTCTTCGATCAGTCTGTCGATACCGTACAGAGCCACACGTCTGTAGTCGCCGATGATACGTCCGCGGCCGTATGCATCCGGAAGACCTGTGATGATGTGGGAAGAACGGCATGCTCTCATCTCTGCGTTGTAAGCATCGAAGCAGCCTGCGTTATGTGTCTTTCTGTGTGTGGAGAAGAACTCACTGATCTCGGGATCTACTTCGTAGCCGTTATCGGAGCATGCCTTCTCTGCCATTCTGATACCGCCGTAAGGCTGTAAGGAGCGCTTAAAAGGCTTATCAGTCTGGAAACCTACGATTGTCTCTTTGCTCTTGTCCAAATAACCCGGGCCATGGGATGTGATGGTAGATACAACTTTGGTATCCATATCCAGCACGCCGCCTGCTTCACGTTCCTGCTTCTGTAATTCAAGAACCTGTGCCCATAAGTCTTTAGTGTTCTGTGTAGCCTCGGCTAAGAAGGACTCATCACCGTCATAAGGATGATAGTTTCTCTGGATGAAGTCGCGAACATTGACTTCTTTGTCCCACTTGCCGCCTACAAAATCTGTCCATTCTGGTCTCATTTTGAATAGCCTCCTATCAATATTTGTGTAAGTTGTTAATTTTCCGACAATGCTGTGAAGCGCCGGAAAACATGCTTATCCAGTACCAACATTATATGTTAAATCAAGCTGCAACGTCAAGTCGGGCTTTGTACTTTTTCTCATACAAATAGGAGGTTTTTATGAAAAATTTGTGAAAATTGTATGTAAAAAAGATTTTGTTTGAACAATGGTGAAGATTGAAACTTCAATGAGTTATAGAATTATATGTGTCCGAAGAGAAGGCAATTCAGAAACAGGTTGCTGTGTCTGTTGACGGCAGGAGTAATATTTTGCGCAGAGACAGAACTGAAGGCCTATGCCGCGTTAACAGTTGGTACAACGGAAATAACGCAGACGGAAGAATGTGGCTTGGAAACAGAACAAGATGAGTCTGGGGCAGAGCAGTCTGAGCGTACAGAATATGAAGACGGGTATGCAGAAGAGACGGAAATAGGGGAGGAAGCAGACAGGCCGGGTGATTCGGAAACGGAGGAGGAAACAGGCAGGCCGGGTGATTCGGAAACAGGGGCGGAAACAGGCAGGCCGGAGAATACGGAACAGACAGGGGAAGAAGAATCCGGCGAAGAAAACGACAGTAATACAGAAGGGCAGGAAACGGATGCGGAGGATATTGAAGAGGACGATCTTATGTCGGAAACGGTCTCGGACAATGCGATAGCCTCTGCAGGTGAAGGACGGATTTCAAGCACTGCCAGGGAGCTTGAGGTTGCATATCGCACGCAGGAGGAGATCAGAGTATTTGTAAGACAGAGCGGAGCCGGCCTGGATGATGCCATTACATATGCAGAGGAACCGGGTGTCACGGTACCTTATTCGGCGGGAAGACTATCGGAGGAGACCCTGCAGTCTGCGGTTGCCATGTTAAATCAGGTTCGTTATATCGCTGGACTCACTTATGACGTTCAGCTGGACAGATCCTATAGTGAGAAGTGTCAGGCGGCAAGTATAGTAAATTACGTTAACAGGAAGATGGATCATAATCCTCAAAAGCCAGCTGATATGGAAGATATATTGTATCAGCTGGGATATCAGGGGGCCGGAAGTTCTAATCTTGGGATGAGTTACGGGAATTTGAATGAGGCGATTCTTGAAGGCTGGATGGATGACGGCGATACCAGCAATATTTCAAAGGTCGGACATCGTAGATGGATTCTGAATCCGCCTATGGGCAAGACAGGTTTTGGCTTTGTCGAGGGGAAAGGGAGCAATACCAGCACTTCGCAATGCGCCATGTATGCATTTGACAAGAGTAATTCCAGTGCACGGAACGTATTCGGAATCGCATGGCCGGCGCAGAATATGCCGCTGGAATATTTTGAACAGCGCAGCCCGTGGTCAGTCTCTCTCGGAGAGAGCGTGGACGCCTCCGAAATACAGGTAAGGATGACCCGTAAGAAAAACGGGAAAGTGTGGAATTTTCCAAGCGATCCTGACGAGGGGCAGTTTTATGTCAATAATGAAAGTTATGGAGAGCGGGGATGTATTATTTTCAAACCTAATCTTTACGGTGATCGTTATGAAGCTGATGAACAGTTTGAGGTAGAGATCCTTAAGAACGGTGAAACCTATATGGAATACACTGTCACTTTCTTTGAACTGCAGAAGAAACTGACAGTGTCCGGCATCTCCATGGACGGGAAAAGTTATGATGGCGAGGCTGCAGCCTATACGGGAGTACCGGTACTGACGGATTCTGCCGGGAGAGAAGTTACCGATGTCATGTTGACAGCGTTTTATACGGGAACACTTGCGGACGGCAGTATCTATGAGAAGACAACGGCAGCTCCGATGCAGGCAGGGAGATATACACTATCGTTTGAAGCTACGGGAACGGATGCGCAGGAATACAGATTGGATCAAAATACCTATACGTTTTCTATCTGGCAAAAGGTGGCCACGGTCACGGCCGGATCACTCAGGATCAATATGGGGGATCCGCTGCCGGAAGTATCGGAATTGCAGTATACGGTTGAGGGCCTGCCCGAAGGGGAGGAACTGATGGTGAAGCCTTCGTTTCGCTATAGTGTGGAAGAACTGTCCACTGAGACGGAAGGCAGTTATGAGATCATTCCTTATGGAGCAGATGCGGGAAACAATTATCGGATCGTATATATAAACGGCAAACTGACCATTGAAAATTTTATCGTCCAAAGCGGTACGGTCAATCATATTTCCTGGAAGATCGACAGAAACGGAAAGCTGAGCATAACGGGGAACGGGGATTATGAGGAGGATGGCGAGCCGCCATGGGCCGATAACCTGAGAGTCGTAACGGCGGAAGTAGAAGTGTCCGGGATGACTTCCATGAGGCGTATGTTCTCCGGATGCAGATATCTGCAGACGGTTGATCTGTCAAAGACAGATACCAGCCAGGTCACGGATATGTCATATATGTTTTCTTATTGTACCGAACTGCAGGACCCGGGTCTTAAGGGTCTGGATACAGGCAAGGTTGAGGATATGTCATATATGTTTGAACGTGTGGGACTGGAGGATCTGGAATTCGATCTTGATACTGCCAATGTGAAAAATATGTCGAACATGTTTCGCTTATGCAGCAGGCTGAAAAACCTGAAATTAAAGATCAATACGGCAGGAGTGACAAATATGTCTGGCATGTTTCAGCATTGTTATGTATTGACAAGCCTGGATCTGAGCTGTTTTGATATGGGGGCGGTAGAACGGACAGACAGCAGTATGCTTTACGCCAGTGATAAATTGACGCACATAGTGACACCGAAAAATTGTGGCGGAAGCGTGACCCTGCCAAATAGTGGCACATGGTATCAGGATATTGGCGTTACCTGTACCCGTCTTCCCCAGGGACTGCCATACAGCATTGAACTTTACAGGGACCGTTGGCCGGAGGATGCAAAGAAATCGGTATATCTTTCGGGGATCATGATAGCAGATAAGATCTATGACGGCGTGCCAAATGCCTATACAGGTGAGGTGGTCATGCTGGATGCCTCGGGCAATGCGGTCAGCGATATCATGCTGGAGGGAGTATATGCAGGAGCCCTCGAAGACGGCAGTATTTATGCAGATGCCGGGCAGGCGCCGAAAGAAGCAGGAAATTATACTTTGTCTTTTGAAATGAAAGGAGAAGGCGCGAACCGGTATGTACTGCGCAATGCCGTCTATGATTTTTGCATCAGGCAGAAGAAAGTGACGATCACCGCACCGGATCGCGTGATCAGGACGGGAAACGGGCTGCCAGATCTGTCGGCGATAAAAGACTATAAAGTGAGCGGACTGCTGGAGGGAGAGCATCTTGCCACCGTCCCGTCTTTTCGGTATGGCATGGAGGAAATCTTCACCGATGTGCCAGGCAGCTGTGAGATCATCCCCTATGGGGCGGATGCAGGCAGTAAAAAGCTTGATTTTGTAAAAGAACCCGGACGGTATCAAATTCAATTTAGCGGAAAGGGGAACTTTACGGGTATAAGAGAGATTGCTTTGACGGTAATTGATCCGGAGGCTGACGGATTGACGCCGGTCAGTAAGCTGACCGTGGCGAAGATCCCGAAACAGACCTATGAGGATGGCAGACCGGATCAGAATGGTACAGGTGTCGAGTGGAAGCCGATTCTTACGGTGAAAGACGGAAGGACTGTTTTGAAAGAAGGAATCCACTATGAGGTATGCTACAGCAGAAATAATGCGGCAGGGACAGCATACGCCATTGTTACGGGAATTGAGGAGGAAGGCTATAGCGGAACGAAGCGAGTGGCTTTCAAAATTTCGGGGATGCCGATCAAAAAAGCTACGGTAGAAGGGCTGGCAGATAAAACTTTTATCTATGAGGGAACAGATGTTGAACCGGAACTGCAGCTGACTGTTAAGAGAAAAAATAATGGAACGGAAACTGTAGATATCCTGGAGCAGGACAGAGATTATACGATAACATGGCAGAAGAATCAGAATGCCGGCACTGCTGCGGTCATCTTTACGGGTAAAGGCAGATATACCGGAACATTGAAGAAATCCTTTCAGATTAGGAGATTTGATATTGCGGCTAATGAGGGTGGGAGGATTGAAGCAGCGTTAGAAGACAGATCTGTCGTGTTTACCAGAGGAGGCGCAAGACCGAAACCGACAGTCACGTTCCTGACCGGTGACGGAAGGATACGAACATTAGCAGAAGGAAAGGATTATACAGTATCTTACAAGAACAGCGGCAAGGTAACCGGTGAGAGTGAAGCCCGGCCGTCTGTCCTTGTTAAAGGCAAGGGAAATTTTGCCGGGACATACAGTGATCAGATTCTCTATGAGATCGTTCCACAGGATATCGGGGAACTTACACTGACAGCGCAGGACAAGGTTTATCGGAATAAGAAGAATATCTATGCGACGAAAGTCGTTGTAACTGATATAAACGGCAAGCCTCTGCAGGCGGGAACGGATTATGACAGGACTTTGGCGTACACTTACTCAGAAAAGACCGAGGTGCGTAATGTGAGATCGGGCAATGATGAAACAGTGATCCGATCTGCCGGAGAGAAAGTGGACGGGAATGATATCATCCCGGCAGGCACTGTTCTCGGTGTGAAGGTGACGGCCAAAGAGAACGGGAATTACAGAGGTGAATTGGAGGGGCAGTACCGCACCGTACTGGAGACTGTTTCGTCTGCCTCCGTGTCTGTTCAGAAGCAGGTTTATACGGGACAGGAGATTACATTGGATAAAGGTCAGATCAGTGTCAAGGTGAAAGGCAAGACAGTGGATGACGGTCAGTGGGAGATCGTGGAGGGCAGCTATGAGAATAATATTGAGAAAGGCAATGCCCGTGTGACGATCCGCGGCCTGGACAGATATGGAGGGACCAGGACAGTGAAGTTCGCCATTCGAGCGAAGGGATTTTTGTGGTGGTGGCGAAAATAAAGCAGATATGGAGGCAGCGTTACGGTAAAATTCGATATCGTGAAGAAGGCGATCTGCCAAAAAGGCGGGCTATGACAGGGATCATTCAATGAGCCTGTGTCGTTACAGAGGAATCGGAACGGCATTTGAACCGTGGTTTTGAGACAGTGTGCAGACTGGCTGACAGCCGGTTTTGCGCACTGCTTTTTCTGTGGGAACATATATGCAGACTAAATTTCTCAGACCGTGTTTGAGGAATCGGATAAGGAGCGATACATTTAAGATAACTGATAAGATTGCCGTTAAGATAGAGGGTATCCATATGAAATCCCTTTAAGAGAATTTACAGATCAGTTCCGAAAATCGCGCTGTATCTGCGCTTAGTGATCAGATATTTACCCTCCGCAGGATAGATGAGTCCAGCATAATCTAAACCGGGAGGATGTTCCACACAATGAATGCCCTCGGAGACTTCTGGTGGTATGGTTTAAAAGCATTTAAAAAAGTGCCAAAAGAACTGCAGCTTATCAGCATGATTCTTCTGACACTTAATTTAATCTTAAACAGCGTGTGCATCTATGCGTTCAGAATATCTCTTCAGGAAGCAAAAAATCAATCACGAGGATATCTTATCACAATATATAGCGTATAACAAATGGTTAAATGTAATATGGTGCTATTTATTCTTTGATGAACGCCGCTTTTTCTTTTTCGGTTAATTCTATTACTTTTATTCCCTTTTCCTTTGCGTATTGCATCAGCCCTTTCAGATCAAGCTTAACCTTCGGGCATTGGCTCAATAGGATCGGATCAGACATTTTTGCGAGGCTTTCTTTATATCTCCTCATCTGTCCATTCATAATCATACACCTCCATGATTTCTCTTGCAGCCTGCTCACCGATTGCAAACTGGTATGGGTGCAGGATGGCGATTATTTCTCCGCGAAATGTCCTGACATTATGTTCCAGTAATTCCTTATCGGCGGCGAAACCATACATATAACCGTCATATCCAAAACTTATTGATTTTTGGGCGGCGATTGCAAATAAATGTCCTCCGACACCAAGGTATTTTACGTGGTCGGTAATCTGCTTATTATTGTCAGGACTTGCGCACATCCAACTGATATATAGCGCCTGCATATCATCATTGCGGGTTACAGCAACTAAACCCTGAATATCAACGGAACCTTCTACTACCAGGGCATAAATTTCATTTTCATCTGCGAGGGATTCCCAGTTTGTGTACCATCCATTCTTTTTGTTGTATTTCTTCAGGAATGATTTTCTCTTGATGCGGATTACTTCTGTTTGGATAAGTTCTCCTGTCCGTGCATCTTTGAGACAGGGAGTAAATGCATCTATTACTACGTTAATCATATCAGCACCTCTTTACCTATTAATTTTACCACATAAAGCCGACCTTATCTATGCAAACATGGAAAAATATTTCCACAACGAAGGTCAGCGCACTGAGCGCCATGATGGCAGGCAGTATTGCAGTGTTTTGATCAGGGTGGAGAAATGAACTGGTATATTCTGGGACAGGAAGCAGAAACGGTGGATTTCTTTTATACAAAAAAGATGCCGGTGAATGTCATGATCTCGAAGATGGGGCGTGCATTGCCGGAGGATAGTTCCCTGACCGGGAAAGAATGAATAAACACAACTAAAGGGAAACATGAGGCGTGACAGTAAAGTCGAAGGCTGAACCGTTACCATGAGGCTGTTTTTGTGTTATAGATAACCTTGACATTTTTACAGCGGAGCGGGCAGATATGGAGGCAGCGCTGCGGTAAAGTTCGATATCGCGAAGAAGGCAATCTGCCAAAAGGGCGAACTGTGACAGGCATCATTCAGTGAGCCTGGGTCATTACAGAGGAATTAATAACCCTGCTAATAGTAACGGGTAGAAAATGACTTGCGTGAATTCTATTCTTGGATTATACTGTTAGAACATAAAGGTATGTAAGACAGTAAATAAATTAATACATACTGTAAATACTCATTAAATATTAGAAGATTCTGTTGATATACTCCAAAGCACGGAACAGCGCGAAGGGGTACATCGACTGAGAACAAGGAAATGGAGGTAAATGATCATGGCAGATATCACGAAAGACACAACAATAGGAGAAGCGCTGAGGACTAATCCGAATATCGCACCGGTGCTTATGGAGATTGGCATGCATTGTCTCGGATGCCCTTCCGCGCAGGGAGAGACACTGGCAGAGGCGGCTATGGTGCATGGCATCGCAGTGGATGACCTGATGGCGAAGATCGCGGCGGTATAGTGTAATTGGTTTATTGTTCATAGGATTATTTATGATTGAAGTTATTTTAGAGGGACCGGTTGAAGGTCCCTCTTTTGTATTTTTATGATCGTAGGAGATACATAAAGTTTCCTGTCTATTTGTTTATGAAAAGCTGTTATGCGCAAAGAAGAGTGGTCAGATATTATTTCAAACATTGACAAAATCATACCGGGGGGGGGGACAATTTGTGCATGTATCATTACAAACTATTCATGAGGAGAAGGAAGATGAGAACGACAGGAAGATGGGTAAGGAAAAGAGCATTGAGCATGTTGTTGGCATGTGCAATGCTCTTTTCGAGTGTGGAGCTGACTGCATTCGCAACTGAGCCTGGAATGGAAACGCTGCAGCCGGGAGATGAGAGCGGCACAACGGGCGAAAACGAAGTGACAGAAGAGGAAGACGGAACCGAGGATTCCGACACGGAGGAAGATGTGGATGGAACAGGCGGTTCGGAGGAAGACGGAACCGGAGAGCAGACACCGGAGGATGAAATCGATACGGGGAAAGAACCCGGAAACCCGGAGCAGGAAGGCGATGCTGCAGACGGAGAAGAGCCGGAGGGAGAGCATCAGGAGAGTAATGATCCTGATAAAGAGGATCCAAGTGAATCAGACCAGACAGAGGATTCGGATGGAACTGTTGAAGAGGAAGAAGACAGCGACGTAACAGACGGTAACGACGGGAATGAGGAAGACGGTTCGACGGATGATTCCGGAAAGACGGAAGAAGATGACAGTGTCTCTGAGAATAGTGTTTCAGAGAACAGTGTAGCGGAGAACAGTATTTCAGAGAACAGCATTTCAGAGAATAGTCTTATAACGGTCAATGCGAAAAGTTCTTTCGGGCGTGCACTAACCAGTACGGTTCCGATCGAAATGACTGCGGCAGGAAGCGGTAGTGAGATTGATAAAGTTATAATAGACGGTATGGGTGCCGAAGTTCATTTATATGGACCTGCGGCAGAAAATTGTATGCTCGTAGTAGGCATATACGATGAAATCAGTGAGCGGCAGATTGCGACAGCTAATGTAGAGGTTTCAATAGGTGAAACAGTTGTTTCGGTTTCATTCGAAGACACTTTGCCGCAGTATTTTATAGTCAGAGCATTTTTAGTAGAAAATGATACATACAGGCCACTGTGCGGACGTTATGAATCTAATGATTATACACGTACAATGCAGGAGTTTTATAATAAGACTACAGCAGATTTTGCGGCGGAGCAGATCATTAATCTGGATGAGAGTGAAGACAATAATTTTGTGGTATTCAGCGATTATGTTAAGGTAATCCGTGCGGGGAGTGATGGGACGACCAATAAGGTGGTGGCATGCGACGAGGAAAATCTGGTTTATATGATAGAAAATCCTGATGAGACTGTCACAGGACTTAAAGCCGGTGAGACATTTGCATATTTGTGTGATGACAATGGGGCAATCATCACAACAATTGTTGAGATTATCATAAATGAACAAAACAATCTGGTTGAGATTCATGGAAGCGGAGAAAATCTCAATGATGTGTTTGAGTTTATTAAAATAGGAGCATGTAATCCGCGGAATACAATGATGCGGATGGCAAGGGAAAGCGCCCTTGAGGGGGAACTTAAGGAGGTTCTGAAGTTCAGTTTCGATGACGAAAAAATAGAGCTGGGAGTCAGAACAACAGATGATGGGGAAGTGGAGACGCAACCAGTAAAGTGGGAGGGGCTTGAGCAAACAATTAATAACTTGGAGAATTTGTTTCCAGGAATATTTGGAGACGATTTAAAGGATAGCTTAAAGACACTGAAAAGCATGGGTTTAAGTGCGGATCTTACGGTTTCTGCATACACAGATGGATATGTGCATTTTGTGAAGGAGGAGAAGCCCAGAGGTGCGCAGCTGGTGGTCAAATATCAGGCGGATATAGAGATAGATTATGGTAACAGTGAAACGGTAGGCGGAAACGGAGACGATGACAAGAACAGCGGCGAGGAAATTTTAAAGACACCAAGTTTAAAAGTAGAATTGCCCTTGATTCCGTCGCTTCCTAAAGAGTTTCTTTCTGTAACAGCACAAATCCATTTTGAAATGGATATAGGTGGCTCACTGTACATACTGGCAAATGTTGATGGTTCGGCAGGCTTAACGGTTGATTTGGAAAAGAGGAGTGTTGAAAAGATTGGCGGTTCACCGAATTGGGAGGTGAAGATTGGAGCTGAACTTGAGTTCGAACCCAAATTAGTTTTCGGTATAGATGCTTCATTTTTAAAATGGGGAGAAAATGTTCCGGGAAATAGAGCGGCAGGGATAGCTGGAGAAATAGAAGCTGGTGCAACGATAACGCTGCGGAAGCCGGATATAGAAGTGTCTAGCAACAAACAGCATGAATGTAGAGAAAAACATAATAATGACGGGGATTCGGGGAAATTTTACTGCATATCAGGGGAGCTTGTACCACTTTTGGGTATTGAAGCTGAAATAGATTTTGTGGGATTTGAATTTAACATTGCAGAAGATTTCTTTGACGAACTTGAGGAGAAAATAGGGGAGAATAATAAGATAGACTTTTATTGTAGTTTTGCTTTTGGAGATTTTGGAAAAGGGAAATGCCCACATGAGAAATATAAAGTAACAGTTAAAGTGAAAAAAAATGAAGTCCCTGTAAGCGGCGCAAGAGTAAACGATGAAAGCGATACGAGCAAGAACGGGTGTGTAGAACGCTGGGAATCACCCGGTGTCAAACTGTTCTATGCGGTGAAGGATGGAATAATAGGGAATAAAAGGGTCAAAATAATCAAACCGGGTCAGATGATAACAATTTATCTGAGAACAGGTGAAGCAGGAGTGGTGGAAGGTAGTGCAGTGGAACAGGTATGCGCAGGCGATCAGGCCAGGAGTTGTGCGGTTATCACGCGGGATGGCAGACTATATCGATGGGGGGATAATTGTTATGGACAGATAGGAGATGCCACCTTGGAGAATCGATACGAACCGGTCCTTATTCCGCTCCCTGGCAAAGTAGTTATGTTCATGGAGAACAACGGCAGCAGTGCAGCTGTCGTGCAGAATGGTACTTTGGGCAATGCTTTGTATATGTGGGGAAGAAATGAATATGGACAACTGGGAAATGATACAAAGAATAATGTTAATGTACCTCCGGATAAACCGTTGATGGATGGTGTGCGGGAGGTCTGCCTTGGAAACAGGCTCACTGCGGTGATCAAAGAAACCGGTGAACTCTATCTATGCGGTTCCATTAGTGGACAGACTATGACAACTCCAACGAAGGTCTTGCCTGGTCAGAAAATAAAACAGGTTGCGACGAATCAGTATTCACGGGAAGGTCATATTGCGGCGGTAACCGAGAGTGGAGACTTGTATTTATGGGGTGATAATCAGTCTGGCCAGATCGGAAATGGAAAGAATGAGAGCAACGTGTTATCTCCGGTGCAGATTCTGCTGGAAGAGAAGGTGAAGCAGGTCAGTTTAGGGGATGGGCATAGTGCAGCGGTTACAGAGGATGGACGACTCTATTTATGGGGGGATAATAGCTTTGGGCAGATTGGAAATGGAGGTAAGCAAGTCCAATATGTACCGGTGGAAATTTCGTTGGATGACCAGAAAGTAAGACAGGTTCATCTTGCACAATGTTATAGTATGGCGATTACTGAGGCAGGCGATTTGTATGCGTGGGGAGTAAATGACTCTGGGATAATCGGAAAGGGAACTCCTTCCGACACTGCCAAGGTTTTTACTATACCGCAGAAAATAATGGAAAATGTTAAGGCGGTAGATTCTGAAACTTCAGGGGGACCCTGTAATGCGGCGCTCACAGAGGATGGCAGCCTGTATCTTTGGGGGGATAACAGATGCGAATGTATTGGTAAACATGAAGAAGTTGGGTATTCAGTGAGTCCTCCGGTCATGGTGTTAGACAAGGTAAAGCAAGTCAGTCTGGGCGGATGCTATAGCGATACACATGGTGGCAATAATAACCTCAATGTCGGAGGCGGTTTTTGTGTTGCAGTTAAAGAAGACGGCAGTCTGTGGACGTGGGGCTGCAACAGCGCTGGTCAGCTTGGCAGAGGAAAGTATATTACGGACCGTGGTATTGGCATGGTCACAATTCCAGAAGATAAGGACAGCCGTGCTTATGAAGCGGAAGCCTACACGGCAGATGACAGCCCGCAGATCACGCCGGATCCCGCTAATCCCGTGAAGCAGACGGCAGGTTTTACAGGACTTACACTCAACGACATCCATAACATCTATGTTATGCGGTCAAGGGAGGCGGATGATGTTCTTGGTTCCGACAACCTGCTTTATATCGGACAGTCGGTTTCTGATGCAGAGGGGCGTTTAACTGTAACGTATGAGATGAAGGAAGCCTTTGAGACGCCGGTAGTGTTCTGCGTAGGTATGACAAGGACGGACCTGACGGCTGCGGAGATCACGCTTGCGGATATTATTTATGACGGAGAAGAGCATCTGGTGGAACCACAGGTCGTTTTGAATGGCCGGACGCTGGTAGAGGGCGAACAATATGACCTCTACGGTGACTGTATTGTCAAAGAACAGGGCGAATATAAGATAGTGGTCAGAGGAACAGGACTATACAGTGGTGAGAAGGAAGTGACCTTCCATGTAAAAGAGGGCGGCGACAATCCAGATGATGGCGACAATCCGGATGATGGCGATAATCCGGGCGGTGATGATTCGGAATACGGTGATGTGCGGGAGGAAGATATTCCTGCGGACGGTATCATTCCCGCAGGACTCTGGATTGCGGGTATTTCGGAAGACGGTTATACATATACAGGCAAAGCGATCAGGCCTGAGGTCAGAGTCTACGACAATAAGACGCTTCTCGAGGAAAAGACGGATTACACAATTGTCTATCAGAATAATATCCTGGCAAATATCACCACGGATGAGCGGACGTTGTCTACGATCACCGTTACGGGAAAAGGCAATTATGAGGGGAAGGAGACACAGACCTTCAAGATTATGCCGGTGGACATCAGCCCTCAGGCAGCAGGAACAGAAGGCCAGGAGACATCCGGGGACGGCACACTGACCGGCGGGGAGGAAGAAGACGCGTTTGCGGCGGATGATATGACGATCGCTTACAGCGGTAAAGCACAGAAGCCTCTGCCGACTCTCTATTGGAATGAAAAGAAACTGAAAAATAACACGGACTATACAATCACCTATTATGACAGTACAGGAGAAAAGAAACTGGCATCCGTCAAGGATAACGGAAGTTATTATATTCGCCTTGCCGGAAAAGGCAACTTTACTGGTGAGCGTACTGTCAGACTGACGGTCACGGATAAGCTGAGACTGATGAGTAAAGTGACTGTGACCAAAGTAAAGAACCAGCCCTATACGGGAGCGGCGATCATGCCGGCACTCACGGTGAAGGACGGTAAAAGCGTATTAAAGGAAGGAGAGCATTACACGATAGCCTACAGCCGCAATACTGCAGTCGGAACTGCTTATGCCGTGGTGACAGGTATCGAGAAGGCGGGTTACAGCGGTACCAAGCGGATCAGCTTTAAGATTACGGGCACGTCTATTGGCAGGGCCGTAGTGACGGGGCTGACGGGTACCACTTTCCAGTACAACGGCACGGCGCATGAACCGGCACTGGTTCTGAAGGTCAAGGACGGAGGAAAAGAGAAGACATTGACATTGGGCAGTGATTATAAGATCACGTGGCAGAAAAACCTGAATGCCGGCACTGCGACGGTGCTTTTCACCGGTGTGGGCGGTTATTCAGGGTCTCTGAAAAAAACTTTTAAGATCAATGCCTTTAACATTGCAGAGAATAAAGAAAACTGCTTTAATGTGGCGTTGACGGCCGATTCCGTACCGTATGCCAAGGGCGGTGCAAAGCCGGATATGACCGTGACATTTAGAAGACCCGATGGCAGTGAACAAAAGCTGCAGGAGGGCAGGGATTATACGGTGACGTGTCAGAACAATAAGGCTCTCTATGACGGCAGCAGCGGGAAACAGCCATCTGTTACGGTCAAAGGAAAGGGGAATTTCAGCGGTACTTATGCCACGAAACTCTCTTACAGGATAGTACCCCGCAATATCGGGGAGCTGGAGCTGGGTGTTTCGGATTCGGTCTACCAGAATAAGAAGAATGCCTGTGTGTCGAAGGTGACCGTTACCGATATTGATGGCAGGGTCCTGACGGCAGGTAAGGACTATGAGAAGAAACCGGTCTATACCTATAAGAGCGATACAATGCTGGATAACGGAACAATGCGTGCGGCCGGCAGTGCCGTTGACAGGGATGATATCGTCCCGGCCGGAACGGTGTTGAAAGTGGCGGTTACGGCTAAGAATGGCGGTAACTATACAGGCACACTGGAAGGGGAATATCGTATCACAAAGGCGAGCATTTCCAAAACGGCGGTGACAGTCCGCAGGCAGACTTATACCGGGCAGGAGATTATATTGGATAAGAGTGATATCACTGTCAGGATCAAAGGGAAGCAGGTGGATGAAAGCCAGTTTGAAATTGTGGAAGGAAGTTATAAGAACAATGTCAAGAAGGGCACTGCCAGTGTAACGATCCGTGGTGTGGATAATTACGGCGGTACGAAGACGATCAGGTTCACCATCAAGGCAAAAGGATTCCTGTGGTGGTGGAGAAAGTAGAAGATACATATTGAGACAGGTACTGCATTAAAAAACCCCGTGCGGTTTCCGTGATCGGAATCCCGCGCGGGGGTTCTATATAGATCCACATGAATAAAAAGATAACACAGGGATGTCATGTCATGATCATATCTGCGCCAATGACTTAAGCGCGTTATCCCGGATCAGCGGTTCGAAATGCTCTTCCAGATAAGCTCTGGCAGCATTCACGGACTTCTCGGGTTTGCCGTATTCTGAGATCAGGTTACAGATACGGTTGAAGTCGGATGCATTCTGGCCTGCGGAATCGATCAGCAGGAGATAGGAACCGCTCTTCTCATCCTTATACAGCGTGTTGGAACCCTGGTAAACAGCGGAAGCCACGTGAGCCAGTCTTGTGACGTTGTTCAGTGTGCCGAAGGTAAAGAGCTGGCAGGAAATCTGCTGAACGGGCGATTTCTTAGTGCCGGAGTGCTGGCTGCTGCCAGTGTCTGCGGCGGGTGCGGATTTGGATTCTGAGGATTCTTCCGACAGGTCACTTCCACTCATCTTGCGAAGCATGTTCAGAACTTCGTCGGCGCCTTCGGAGAAAACGTCTGCCAATTCTTCGTTATCGTCATCGAAATCATCCCCCTCGTGGATAGAAGGTGCGAACTTGGAGAAGCGTGTGTCCAGCTCTTCCGGATCTTCAACCTTGGTGATGATCAGCACGATACATTCCGAGTTTAACGGGATCGCCTCAATCATAAGCGGGATATCCTCCGCCTCAAAACCGCATTCGTAAGCGGCCTGCCGCATCATATCACGGAACAGGGTCTTGGCCTTCTCTGTGCCGTATGCGAGTTCACTGATCTTCAGTTCCCGGGTCGCCAGATCCTCCCTCGTAAGGGTACAGCGAATCTGATGTTCATTTACTTTTTCTATTTTCATATGATGATCACATCCTTCTCACTATAGAATAAATTCTCTCACAAAAATCATCTGTTGTATGACGGTCGAAAATGTGCAGCCGGGCATCGTTTCCTGCTTTCCCGTCAGCTACATGTATCTTATACTTTGCGCTAATTTTAGTCAATAGTGTACATAAAGTGTTTAAAAATTTTTAATATTTTTAGAATTTACTTGCTTTTTTGTCAGATTATGCCTATAATCGAACTACAAGATGTCTCCGGATAGTCGGCAGCGGAAGGAGGCAGAGAACAAAATTTCATAAATAACATCTTTTTCTCCTGTCGGTTTGTATCATCTGATCGAAGGAGAAGGTCTTATAGGCAATGTGCCTGGTCGTGAACCATATCTTGTTTCTTTCTATATTTCACAATTATAATTCACAAGGAATGAGTAGGTTATACAGTTATTTAATATATTTTTGCATGTCTGGGATATCTTGGAAATGATTCAGCGCTCTATATATCTTATGCTGTTAGTATATCACGATGCTCTTTTTGGCAGATTAAATTTTAGGATGATACCGACGAAAAGTGTTAAGACTGTTACTGGCCGGACCGCGTTGACAGCGGTACGTAAGGTGACCTGAGACTATAGACAGGACTCTGCACTTACTGCAGAAAAGTTCCCGCTTTTCAGGTGTGCTGTAAAGAGTCTGCAGTCGGTTGGTGGATAGAACAGAGCGCAGGAAGTCATTTTAAGCTGGTCTTAACACAGACGGCGCCGTCACCGTACGGCGCTGTTTCTTATTTATATAGAATATAGACCAGCTTTGCGAAAAATGTCAAAATAGTAATGACTGTAAGGAAATAGTTTGTTATAATTATAACGTTACCCTCAGTAAACAAAGGAATACACGTCCGTGTGTGCCTTTGCTTACTGAGGGTAAGCAGGATCAATTATTAAAAGGAGCAGGATAGATGAAGAAAATAATCCCGGTATTGATCGCCCTCTTTCTTATTATCGTGATCGCGGTGGTCGGAGTAGGATCGAAGCTGATAGAGAAATATTCTTATTCTAAGGAACGGGCGGATCTGACGGCGTATTTTGATGTCAGGGGCGAGGGAGACGTGCCCGTTATTTTGCAGGATGAACGGATCGAAGAGCATGCCAGGCTGATCGACGGTGTATGCTATTTTGATCTTGCCATGGTGCATCAATATTTCAACGACAGATTTTATGAAGATAAGAAGGAAGGACTGCTGCTTTACACGCTGCCGGATGCCATCGTAAGCACGGTGATTGGTACGCAGACGGTGGCAAAAGGAGGAGAAGAGAGCGGCCGGGATTATGTCATTGCCAGATACGAGGGGGAGCAATTGTATGTGGCGGCAGATTATGTGAAAGAGTATTCCAACTTTTCTTATGAGCTGTATACGGAACCGTACCGTATGCAGGTCTATACGGAGTGGAATGCCCGCCGGACGGCCACGGTCCTGAAGGATACGCAGGTGCGCTATCAGGGCGGCGTCAAGAGCGATGTCCTGACAGATGTCTCCAGGGGGACAGAGGTGATCGTCCTGGAAGAGATGGAGAATTGGAGTAAAGTCAAGGCGGAAGGCGCTTTCATCGGATATGTGGAGAATAAAAGGCTCAGTGAGCAGACTACGGTGGAGCCGACACCGGTGACGGACTATACGGAACCCGTGTACATGTCAAACACCCGGGACCATAAGATCAATCTGGCCTGGCATGTAGTGGCGGGAATGGCAGGCAATGATACGCTGGTGCCGTTGATGCAGGGGACGAAGAGCATCAATGTGGTGTCGCCTACCTGGTTTGCGCTGAGCGATAACGCCGGCAATTTTACCAGCTTTGCGTCGGAGAATTATGTGGGAACGGCGCATGATATGGGGCTGGAAGTGTGGGGACTGATCGATAATTTCAGTCATGAGGGCATCGATACCTATGAAGTGCTGGCGGGATTGAGCACCAGACAGCATCTGATCAATGGTCTGATCGATACGGCCCTGCAGTACAAGCTGGACGGAATTAATATAGATTTCGAGAATATCAGTCTGGATGCCGGAGAACCTTTCGTTGAATTTATAAGAGAATTGTCGATTCCCTGCAGGGAGCACGGGATCGTGCTTTCGGTGGATAACTATGTGCCGATGGGCTATACGGATCATTATGACAGGGAAGAGCAGGGTGTGGTGGCAGATTATGTCATTATCATGGGCTATGACGAGCACCACAGGGGCAGCGATACCGCGGGATCGGTGGCGTCTATTGATTTCGTAGAAAAGGGGATTGCGGATACCGTGGCACAGGTGCCTGCGCATAAAGTAATCAATGCGATCCCGTTCTATACGAGAATATGGGAGACTAAGGGAACTACGATCGACAGCCAGGCGGTAGGGATCGAGACGGCCAAACAGTATCTGGCGGATCACGGTATTGTCACGGCATGGGATGAAGAGACGTGTCAGAATTATGGAGAATATCAGTCCGGTGACAGTTATTATCAGGTCTGGATGGAGGACGAGGAATCGATCCGTGTGAAATTAAACATTATGAGCAAGTATCAGATCGCAGGCGTAGCAGAGTGGCAGCTTGCCTTTGCTGTGGATTCTGTCTGGGATGTGATCGAAGAATATATGAATCAATGATGCGGTAATGGACTGCATTTTTCCGGAAGAACATTCATATGCATTTATAAAGGCAGTTGTGTTTAGGAATGGGTATGAAGAGGAGAGAACCGGAAGCGTATGAACGGCTTGTAAGAACGATGCTGCTTGCTTTGATGCTTGTATCGGTCTGTTTTATCGTGCGGGGAGGTGCAAGGATGGCCTCTTCGGGACAGATCAGGATAAAGCCGGAGCAGGAGAGGCCATGTGTGGTGATAGACGCCGGACATGGCGGAGCCGATCCGGGAAAAGTCAGTGTTGACGGGAGCCTGGAGAAAGACATTAACCTGGTGATCGCGCAGAAGCTGCAGAAATTCCTGCAGATGCAGGATGTGGACGCCGTATTGACCAGGGAATCGGATGACGGTCTGTATGATGCGGATGCCTCCAATAAGAAGGTACAGGACATGAAGAACCGTGTGGAACTGATAGAACAGCGGCAGCCGGCGCTGACGGTGAGTATTCACCAGAACAGTTATCACGAAGAGTATGTACATGGAGCGCAGGTATTTTACTATGCGAACAGTGATAAGAGTAAGGAACTGGCGGAAAGGATCCAGCAGGTGATGGCGTTCGAACTGGACAGGGAGAATGCAAGGCAGGCCAAGGCAAATGACAGTTATTATCTGCTGAAAAAAACGTCGACACCCATTGTGATCGTGGAGTGCGGATTTTTGTCCAATTATGAGGAGGCGCAGAAGCTGTCTTCGGATCTGTATCAGGAGAAAGTGGCCTGGGCGATTCATCTGGCCGTCATGCAGTATCTGAATGAGGAGAAATAGCGAACAGCGCTGCAGGCGTTATCATAACAGCGGCGGAAGGATCGAAGAATGCCAAAACAGATAAAGGAGTCAGGGATAGAGCGTGGAGACGAGAGTAGTCCGGATGACGGAAGAACAGATAGACATGGAACTGATCAGGGAAGCGGGGAAGATCATCAGGGACGGGGGATTAGTTGCGTTTCCGACGGAAACCGTATACGGACTGGGTGGAGATGCACTGAACCCGCTGTCTTCCAGGAAAATATATGCAGCGAAGGGGAGACCATCCGATAATCCCCTGATTGTCCATATCGCCGATCAGCAGGCGCTTTCGTCAATTGTTGGAGAGATACCGGGTAATGCATGGAAGCTGGCGGAAAGGTTTTGGCCGGGACCATTGACGATGATCCTGCATAAATCGGACAGGGTTCCCCGTGAGACGACGGGCGGATTGGACACGGTGGCGGTGCGGATGCCTGCCAATCGGATCGCGCAGGAGATGATCCGGGCGGCGGGCGGTTATGTGGCGGCACCCAGTGCGAACCGTTCCGGGCGGCCAAGCCCTACGGTGGCCAGATATGTGGCTGAGGATCTGGCAGGCAGGGTGGAGATGATCATAGACGGAGGCGATGTAGAGATAGGCCTGGAATCTACGATAGTTGATCTGACATCGGACAGGCCGATGGTTCTGCGTCCCGGTTATATTACCCGACAGGATCTGGAGAATGTATTATCCGAGGTGGAAGAAGACCGGACTCTCATGGAAGCGGATGCCGGACAGGCTCCCAAGGCTCCCGGTATGAAGTACAGGCATTATGCGCCGAAGGGGGAGATGACGGTTGTCAAGGGCGTTGAAGAACAGGTGGTGTCCTATATCAATGAGCGTTGTCGCGAATGCCGGGATGCAGGAAGAAGAACGGGTGTTATAGCGACGGACGAGACGCTGTCCGGTTACTGCGCTGACGTCTGCAGGAGCGTGGGATGCAGGCATGACGAAGAGGCAATTGCCAGGGAACTGTATCGTATCCTGCGGGAATTTGACGATGAGGCGGTGGAAGTTATTTATGCGGAAGCATTCGATGATTCCGGGATTGGGCGGGCAATTATGAACAGGCTGCTCAAAGCGGCAGGGCACAGGGTGCATCTTGTATAGATACAGTGTCGGAGGGATAGACGGCCGGCAGTCACGAGGCTGACGGCTTCAGTATATAAAATAACAGGAGGGATTTAAAATGATCGCGATTGGGAGTGACCACGGTGGGTTTGAATTGAAGGAGGCTGTGATAGCGCATCTGAAGGAGAGAGGGACCGCATGTAAAGATTTCGGATGTTATGATAAGAAATCCTGCGATTACCCTGTTTACGGGCGGGCCGTTGCGGAGGCAGTGGCCAAAGGAGAATGCGAGAAGGGTATCGTAATCTGTACGACGGGTATCGGGATCTCGATCACAGCGAATAAGGTGAAAGGGGTTCGTTGTGCACTGTGTGCGGATACGCTGACTGCGCAGATGACCAGACTGCATAACGATGCTAACGTGCTTGCTTTGGGCGGCGGCATTGTGGGACCGAATCTGGCGGTGAGTATTGTAGACGCTTTCCTGGAGACGGAATTTTCTGAGGAAGAGAAACATCAGAGAAGAATCGGCTTGATCGAGGGGCAGTAAGTACAGCCGAATGCGGAGGGGCTTATGAGAGGCAGGCAGAGTGCGGCCGTCTGTGCGCTGTTTTTTCTGCTGTTTGTTTTGCTGCCTGTGACGGTACAGGCTACGGAAGAGACAAGACAGAAGATCGATCAGGCGGAGCGGGAAAAGAAGGAGACTGAGTCCAAACTGGACGAGGCAGAGGAAAATCTTGATAAACTGAATGAGCAGAAGGACTCTTTGCAGGGTGCATTGTCAACCCTGAATACGGAATTGTCACAGGTGAGTAATAATCTGAGCGATCTGGAGGTGAAGATCTCGGATAAAGAAGCCGAGATCGAATCGCTGGACCAGGAGATTGAGCGGGTGCAGGAAGAGCTGACAATAGCGATCCAGCTAAAGGAAGAGCAGTATAAGGCCATGAAGGATCAGATCAAGTTCATCTATGAGAGAAGTGACAATCTGTATCTGGAATTGTTTTTTTCTGCGGGAAGCTTTTCTGATTTTCTGAATAAGAACAATTATATTGAGCAGTTGTCGGCCTACGAAGAGAAGGTACTGCAGGAATACAAGGATGCTCAGGCGGCGATGGAAGCCAAGGAGGAGGAACTTCGGCTTGCCATGGAAATGCTTGAAAAGGATAAAGAAGAACTGGATGAATATAAAGTGCAGGTGGTGGCGGAACAGAGCCGTGTGTCAGGGCTTGTCAGTAAGACATCCAATTCCATCAGTGCGACTGCCAGTCAGATTTCGGAAGCCGAGGCCGAAGCATTGGCCTATGAGCAGAGAATCAAGGAACAGGAAGAGAATATCACGGCACTGAAGGCGAAACTTGCGGAAGAAATCCGTATGGCACAGCTGGCTTCCCAGTCGAGCTGGCGGGATATATCGGAAGTGAACTTTGCGGAAGGCGACAGATATCTGCTGGCCAATCTGATTTACTGCGAAGCGGGCGGCGAGTCCTACAGCGGGCAGGTGGCCGTGGGAGCAGTTGTGATAAACAGAGTGCTGAGCGAGGTCTTCCCCAATACAGTAACGGGTGTTATATATCAATCCAGACAATTTTCACCGGTAGCCAGCGGACGGCTGGCACTGGCGTTGGCGGAGGGACGGGCCACATCCAGCTGTTATCAGGCGGCGGACGAGGCCATGAAAGGCAGTACGAATGTAGGAAACTGTGTCTTCTTCAGGACGCCGGTAGACGGTGTTACACCCAAGTACAGAATCGGCGGCCATATTTTCTATTAAGGACACAGCTTAGCCCTTCGCTTTAATATTAATAGATCATGGCGTCCATGTAGATTTCGGTAGGCTTCTGCAGTCTGGGGAAATCGCCGCGGTAGATGAGCTGCAGCAGATGATCCAGACGAAGCAGGGCTGTATCCAGCATGGCTTCGGAGAGAATGCCGGAGCGTCTGGCCGTGACGAGTTCATCCAGATCCACGACTTTGACGAAGCCGTCAGGATAGACGATCACATCGACAAGAAGATCTGTGAATATATAAGTATCGGCAGCGGCATCCCAGGTATGATCGACGATGTCGCAGTACCAGAAGGTCATGGAATCATCGTCCCGGTAGAAACGGCTGATCTTAAAGCCTTCTGACAGATAATAGCATGAGAACCCATGGTGCAGGTCCCTGCGGGGCTTCAAGGTGTGCCAGCCGGTCACGATCATCTGGTCGTCCCGATGCAGGATGACATCATCTTTGAGCAGCACACATTCGTCGGGTATCAGTCTTTTGCGGTATAAAATCGGGTCTGCCATAAAACCTCCTTTGGGTGTTGGTTCTCTGCGGTATGGTTAAAGATATTTTGACATGGACGACAGGTAAAAGTCAATGCAATTTGCGCCATTTACATGGGAAACTTTTGCAGGAACAGAATCAGGTACGGGCTGTTAAGGGAGGGCTTGTTTTTGACACATTTTTCACAATTATACTGGACATAAACAGGGGAAATGAGTATAATTTGAGAAGTGGGTGTCTATGGCCACTTTATAATTGGATTCATGCCGGTCGGTATGAATGGAGATTTGAAGAAGGGAAGAGCAGTGAAATATAATAGAAATGTTTATCAGGCGCTTACGATGATAACGCAGTTCGGTATTAATATGCTGGTTCCTATTTTTCTGTGTTCTTTTGCAGGAATGTTTCTGGATCGGAAGTTCGGCACTTCCTTCTGGATGATCCTGCTGTTTTTTGTCGGTACGCTGGCGGGATTCACGAATGTATTCCGGTTCGCAAAGCGGATCTATGAGACGCCGGCGGTGACGCGCAGACGGCGGCAGACGCCTGACTGCAAAACTGTTACCGGAAGCGGGGAGAGACATGAAGAAGAAGATTGACCCGACGCTGTTTGAGTTGTGTCTGGGTATTGTCCTGTATGGCATTGTATTTCAGCTTGTTTTACTTCTGGCAGCGAGGAAGATATCCTACAGTGTGGGATTGTGGATCGGTGTCGCCCTGGCGGTGGCGGGAGCTGTACATATGTGGTGGTCTTTGAACAGAGGACTTGACCTGGCGGCCAAAGGCGCCGAGAAGACGGTGGGAGCCAACAGCCTGATCAGGTATTTTGTGCTGGTGGTGATCATGATCGGGCTGGTCTATACGGATTTTGCCAATCCGATCTTTGCATTCTGCGGTTATATGGGCATGAAGGTGTCGGCCTACCTGAATCCGCTGATGCATAGAATTAATGTGAAGGTGTTTAAAATATAACAGTTTATCCGGAGGAGGATTTCCGGTGCGGCGGTTATTTTTAAAATATATCCAATAAATCTAGTGTAAGGGGGTGAAAGTATGGGACAGGGAATTATGTTATCTGCAAGCCAGGATATCGATTTTATGATTCACGGGGTCTTTTCCTATGAATTGTTCGGACAGACGGTATGGATAACGACCACCCATGTATGCGTATTGATTGTTATGCTTGTGATCATCGGGTTCAGTATCGCTGCAGGGCGGGCCGCGAAACATGCATCTGATGTTCCGGGTACTTTCCAGAATATTGCAGAGATGGTAGTGGAGATGCTTGATAAGATGATCGGCGGCGTTATGGGTAAGTTCAGCCCCAGATTCCGCAATTACATCGGCACGATCTTCATTTTTATTCTGCTCAGCAATATCTCGGGATTATTCGGTCTGCGTCCGCCCACGGCTGACTATGGTGTGACGCTGGCGCTCGGTATCATGACATTTACGTTGATTCACTTTAACAAGTTTAAGCACCAGAAGGTCAAAGGCGTTCTCGCAGGTTTATGCGATCCGTGGCCGATTTGGGCGCCGATCAATGTGATCGGTGATGTGGCTGTGCCGATATCGTTGTCCTTGCGTTTGTTTGCAAACGTACTGTCCGGCACGGTTATGCTGGCGCTTGTCTACGGTCTGCTCTCGAAGATCGCGATCGTATGGCCCGCGGCGCTGCATGTTTATTTTGACCTGTTTTCCGGAGCAATCCAGACATATGTGTTCTGTATGTTGACTATGACATACATTACCGATGCCTGCACCACGGAATAGCAGGAAGTTTTTTCGTTGATCATACCATTTTTAAATTATAAGACTAAAAGGAGGAAAATAAAAATGGGAGAATTTAACACAAACTTTATTTTAGGATGTTCGGCAATCGGCGCAGGTCTTGCGGTTATCGCAGGTATCGGACCTGGTGTCGGTCAGGGTATCGCGGCTGGTCATGCTGCAGCGGCAGTGGGAAGAAATCCGGGCGCCAAGTCTGATGTTACATCCACCATGCTTCTGGGCCAGGCCGTTGCAGAGACGACCGGTCTGTACGGTCTGTTGATCGCGATGCTGCTCCTGTTCGTAAAACCTTTAGTACCTTAAGGCGGAAAGCATAACATCACAGAAAGGAGGTACGAGGGTTTGAATATAGTAGCTACACAGATGGTGATGGCAGCTGCGGAAATGGAGCCCAGGCTTTTTGACCTGGATATGCAGCTGCTGAGCGATGCGGTATTGATGATCATCGCTGTGTTTGCGTTGTTCTTGATCGCGTCCCACTCCCTGTTTAATCCGGTACGGAATATGATGCAGAGCAGACAGGACCGGATCAAGAGCGAACTCGACACGGCTGCGGCTGATATGGCGCAGGCGAAGGCGTTGAAGGAAGAGTATGAGACCAAGTTAAGAGAGATCAACAAGGAAGCGGAAGAGATCCTTGGTGAAGCGCGCAGGAAAGCTCTGGCGAACGAGAACAAGATCGTTTCGGAAGCGAAGGAAGAAGCTGCCCGGATCATCGAGAGAGCCGGCGTGGAAGCTGAACTGGAGAGAAATAAAGCTGCAGATGAAGTGAAGCGCGAGATGGTAGTACTGGCATCCCTGATGGCAGGCAAGGTTGTGAATGCAGCCATTGATACGACTGTTCAGGACACTTTGATCGAAGAAACTTTGAAAGAAATGGGTGAGAGCACATGGCTAAGCTAATTTCAAAGACGTATGGCGACGCGCTCTTTGAGCTTGCGGTAGAGCAGGATAAAGTGGACGCGTTATTGGAAGAAATAGAGCAGTTGAAACGGGTGCTTTCAGAGAATGAGGAATTTGGCAGACTGATGAATCATCCGAAGGTCATCAAAGAGGAGAAGATCCAGGTTGCCAGAAATGTGTTCGAAGGCAGGATGTCAAATGAGCTGCTGGGATTTCTGACCATCATCATTTCCAAAGATCGTTACAGGGAGATTGATGCAATTCTCGACTATTTTATTGCGGAAGTGAAGCAGTATAAAGGAATCGGGGTTGCCACTGTGACTACGGCTGTTCCCCTGCGGTTGGAACAGCGCAGGAAGATTGAGCAGAGACTGCTTGCCACGACTTCCTATAAGAAGATGGAAATGAAGTATCTGCTGGATAAGTCTCTGATCGGCGGTATGGTAATCCGTATCGGTGACAGAGTGGTGGACAGCAGTATCAGTACAAAATTAAACGAACTGCAGAAGGAATTGCTGAAAGTTCAGTTATAAACCAAAATCTAGAAGAAAGGTGCGTATGATCCATGAATTTAAGACCAGAAGAGATCAGTTCAGTCATAAAGGATCAAATCAAGAGATATGCCGCAGACCTGGAAGTATCCGATGTGGGTACTGTTATTCAGGTTGCCGACGGTATCGCTCGTGTGCACGGACTTGAGAATGCCATGCAGGGAGAGCTGTTGGAGTTCCCCGGCGAGGTTTACGGTATGGTACTTAACCTGGAAGAAGATAATGTTGGTGCGGTTCTTCTCGGAAGCCAGCACAACATCAATGAGGGGGATATCGTAAAGACTACAGGACGAGTGGTTGAGGTACCTGTAGGTGACTGCATGCTCGGGCGTGTTGTGAATGCCCTTGGACAGCCGATTGACGGCAAAGGGCCGATCCAGACTGATAAATATCGTAAAATTGAGAGAGTTGCATCCGGCGTTATCACAAGAAAATCCGTAGATACACCGCTGCAGACAGGTATCAAGGCTATTGACGCCATGGTGCCGATCGGAAGAGGACAGCGTGAGCTGATCATCGGCGACAGACAGACCGGTAAGACAGCGATCGCTATTGATACCATTATCAATCAGAAGGGGCAGGGCGTGAAATGTATCTATGTTGCCATAGGACAGAAGGCATCCACGGTTGCTTCTATTGTTAAGACTTTGACGGAGTACGGCGCGATGGGCTACACCACTGTAGTTGCCGCTACGGCCAGTGAGCTTGCACCGCTGCAGTACATAGCTCCTTATTCGGGCTGTGCCATCGGTGAAGAGTGGATGGAGAACGGCGAGGATGTGCTGGTGGTATATGATGACCTGAGCAAACATGCCGCTGCTTACCGTACACTTTCCCTGCTGCTCAAGAGACCGCCGGGACGTGAGGCATATCCTGGTGACGTATTCTATCTGCATTCCAGACTGCTGGAGCGTGCAGCGAGAATGAACGAAGAGTACGGCGGCGGTTCCCTGACGGCGCTTCCCATTATCGAGACGCAGGCAGGCGACGTTTCAGCCTATATTCCGACCAACGTTATCTCTATTACCGATGGACAGATCTATCTGGAAACTGAAATGTTCAACTCCGGTTTCAGACCGGCAGTTAACGCGGGTCTTTCCGTGTCCCGTGTAGGCGGATCCGCACAGATCAAGGCGATGAAGAAGATCGCGGCGCCGATCCGTACAGAGCTTGCACAGTACCGTGAGCTGGCAGCATTCTCACAGTTCGGTTCCGAATTGGATGCCGATACGAAGGAGAAGCTGGCACAGGGTGAGCGGATCAAGGAAGTATTGAAGCAGGCGCAGTATCAGCCCATGCCGGTACAGTATCAGGTTATCATCATTTATGTGGTGACGAACAAGTATCTGATCGATGTTCCGGTGGAGGATGTTACCAGATTTGAGCAGGAACTGTTCGAATTCCTGGATACCAAATATCCTGAGGTGCCGAATGCGATTGCACAGGAGAAGCAGATCTCCGATGAGACGGATGCGAAGCTTAAGAAAGCGGTAGAAGAGTTCAAGGCGCAGTTTAAATTTTAATAAAGAAAGAAGTAGGTGACGCTATGGCCTCAATGAGAGACATTAAAAGGCGTAAAGGCAGTATTCAGAGTACTCAGCAGATTACCAAAGCCATGAAACTTGTTTCTACCGTTAAGCTGCAGAGGGCAAAACAGCGTGCGGAGCAGTCCAAGGCATACTTCAACTGTATGTACGAGACGGTGACTTCCATGCTTGCGCGGACCGGAGGCTTGAATCATCCGTATCTGAGAGCAGGACAGTCCGGTAAGAAGGCAGTGGTCGTGATCACTTCCAACAGAGGTCTTGCGGGCGGCTATAACTCCAACATCATCAAGCTGATCACGAAGGGGGACTTCCGGAAGGAAGATCTGGAGATCTATGCGATCGGCAAGAAGGGGAAGGATGCATTGCAGAGGGGCGGCTACCACATTGTGGCGGACGATCCGGATATTATAGAGGAGCCTTCCTATGTGGATGCGATGGCGATTACCGACCAGCTGCTGAAATCCTATGCGGACGGCGAAGTCGGCGAGATCTATCTGGCCTATACCGGATTTAAGAACACGGTCGTGCATGAGCCGACACTGCTCAAGCTGCTTCCCGTGGAAGCGGCGAAAGAGGGAGAGAGTGCACAGAGCACAGGCAGCCGGGCGATGATGAATTTTGAGCCGGAAGACGAAGAGGCGCTTAATATGATCATCCCGAAGTATGTTACCAGCCTGATCTACGGGGGCTTGGTAGAGGCTGCGGCCAGTGAGAACGGTGCGAGAATGCAGGCGATGGATTCCGCAACAAGCAATGCTGAGGAAATGATAGATCAGCTATCACTGATGTACAACAGAGCACGTCAGGGATCTATTACGCAGGAATTAACAGAAATTATCGCAGGTGCAAATGCAATCTCATAAAAATTGGAAGAATGCACAACTGTGAGTTTGATGAATAAAAATGAGTGAAAGGAAAGAGAGATGGCAGAAGTTAAGACAAGTGAAAATCTTGGAAAAATCACTCAGATCATCGGTGCCGTACTTGATATAAAATTTTCGGCAGGCAATATGCCGGAAATCAATGACGCGATCAAAATTCCTCTGAAAGACGGTAAGGAACTGGTCGTGGAGGTATCACAGCATCTGGGTGACGATACGGTAAGATGTATCGCTATGGGTTCTACCGACGGACTCGTGAGAGGTATGGATGCGGTTTCTACAGGCGCTCCGATCACGGTTCCTGTCGGTGAAAATACATTGGGACGTATCTTCAACGTTTTGGGACAGCCGATCGACAATATCGAGGCGCCCACGGACGTATTCTATGAGCCGATCCACAGACCTGCACCGAAATTCGAGGAGCAGGCTACGGAGACGGAACTTCTGGAGACGGGTATCAAGGTCGTTGACCTGCTGTGCCCTTACCAGAAGGGTGGTAAGATCGGACTTTTCGGCGGTGCGGGTGTAGGTAAGACCGTATTGATCCAGGAGCTGATCCGTAATATCGCGACAGAGCACGGCGGTTATTCCGTGTTCACCGGTGTTGGAGAGCGTACAAGAGAAGGTAACGACCTGTACCATGAAATGAGAGAGTCGGGCGTTATTGATAAGACAACGATGGTGTTTGGACAGATGAACGAGCCGCCGGGAGCCAGAATGAGAGTGGGACTGACCGGTCTGACGATGGCAGAGTATTTCCGTGACAAGGGCGGTAAGGACGTGCTGCTGTTCATTGACAATATTTTCCGTTTTACACAGGCAGGTTCCGAGGTGTCCGCGCTGCTTGGCCGTATGCCCTCGGCGGTTGGTTACCAGCCTACGCTGCAGACGGAGATGGGCGCTCTGCAGGAGCGTATCACATCCACAAAGAGCGGTTCCATCACTTCCGTTCAGGCCGTATACGTGCCTGCGGATGACTTGACTGACCCGGCTCCGGCTACTACGTTCGCGCATCTGGATGCGACTACCGTATTGTCCAGATCGATCGTAGAGCTTGGTATCTATCCGGCAGTTGACCCGCTGGAGTCCACTTCCAGAATCCTGGATCCGAGAATTGTCGGTCAGGAGCATTACGAGGTTGCCAGAGGCGTGCAGGAGATTCTGCAGAAGTATAAAGAACTGCAGGATATCATCGCGATCCTTGGTATGGACGAACTTTCCGAGGAAGATAAGCTGGTCGTTTCCCGTGCGAGAAAGGTGCAGAGATTCCTGTCTCAGCCGTTCTTCGTAGCAGGACAGTTTACCGGTCTGGAAGGTAAGTATGTGCCGATCGCAGAGACGATCCGCAGCTTTAAAGAGATCCTGGAAGGTAAGCATGACGAGGTTCCGGAGAGTTATTTCCTGAATGCAGGAAGCATCGACGATGTACTCGCACGCATGAAATAATAATGCGAAGACATGCATTTTCGATGGCTTTGGCAGCGTCTGAAGTTAGATGAAAGCAGGTAGTGTATGGCTGATGATAGAAATTTCACATTAAAAATTATTACACCGGACAGAGTTTTCTATGAGGAACAGGTTTCCATGGTGGAATTCAATACGGTGGAAGGAGAGGTCGGCGTCTATAAAGATCATATTCCGATGACGATGATCATTGCACCGGGCATCCTGACGATCACGAAAGACGGTGAGATCCTGGAAGCTGCTCTGCATGCGGGCTTTGTAGAAGTCCTGCAGGAGAAGGTGACCATTCTTGCCGAGATCATTGAGTGGCCGTCGGAGATCGATCTGTCGCGTGCCGAGAGTTCCAGATCACGCGCGGAAGAGCGAATCAGAGAACATGCACCGGGAACGGATATGAACAGAGCCGAGTTGTCTTTGAAGCGTGCGGTAGCCAGAATAGAAGCTGTTCGGAAATAAAAGGACAAAATTTTAAGGCGGGAGAAATCCCGCCTTTTATAATGGTAGAGAAGTGTCTGTATCAGATATTTCAGACGATACGGTCAGTCTCTGCTCCGTCTTGTAATAAATAACGACAGCATACAGATCACAGTAACAGCCAACAGCAGGGCCAGAACGATCATAATACCTGTTGCCACACTGGGGCCGCTGTGTGTCTGCGAAGTTTCCGTGGTTTCCGGAAGCGCAGATCTGTCGGACGGCAGGTCAATATAGGCGATGGCGTAAGGAGAGAATCTGTCGGTGGAAAAGGTGATTGTGTCCGGGTCCTTATCTTCATCTATAAGTTCGGCATATTCCTGAGTGCCATCCGCGGCGGTGTGAAGTCGTAAAATATAGAATCTGCGGTTTTCCGACTTTAAGTCTTCCGGAAGATTGAGTTTCACTGTGAGCATAGAAGGAAGCTCGGTAATCATATTCGTATCATTCTGATTTGACTCCAGGAGTGAGATTTCGAAATATTGACCGATCTGCATACCGGGCATCTTATGTTCTTCAAATAACTTCTGTGTAGTCTCGGGCATTTCATCATCGATGCGCTCTATATGAAAGTTCAGGGCGACCGGATTTTTTCCAAGCAGCATCTCAATTTTATCTTCTGCGCTCAGAAGATGGTCAAGTACGATCTCGAAGTTAGAGACGCTGGAAGCTTCATAGAAGCTGACGGAGGTTGTTTCCTGAACATCATCGGCAAAATCATTGTGGATCGTCACCTGTAGATCACCGTTTGCCAGGGCGCCGAGCATCAATTCTCTGTCGTTGTTTTCAGAGATCAGTCTTCGCGCTTCTTCCACGGGAGTATTAAGGCGCTGGAGTGTACCCGTCAAAGTATCCGCTTCCACGGACGAAGGCGGCTGGATCGGCCTGGCGTCATTGACCGGCGTTTTGTCGGATGAACCGGAGGAGACGGAAGCATTTGTATCTGTTTTGCCGGAGGGGGCTGTATCTGCCGGCTTTGTATGATTGCTTTCCGCCTTGGGAAGCGGTGCAAAATCTGCGACAATCGTATGATTATCTTTTATGTTGGTAAAACTGTAGGAGGACACTGCTCCTATTGGATTTCCGTCAACATATATGGAGCTGATTTGATAGCCGCTCCTGGGAACGATAGAATATAAGATTCCGGATCCCTCCGCAACGCTGGTTCTGCCTTCCGGTGTGATTGCACCGTTGGGAGACGTGACGGATGCGGCCACAATATAAGTAACGGTTGTTTTCTTCTCGAAAGCAGCCGATAGACACATATCTCTCGTTATGTTATTCACGAAATATTCCCGGTCCGTACTGATGATATTGCCATTCTCCGCCCAGCCGATAAACTGATATCCCTGAAAAGGATCAGCTGTTATTTTAATGTTGCTGCCTTTATCATAGGTGCCCTGTCCCGACAGGAGGCCTGTATCTGCCGGCGTGCAGTTGAGGGTGAGATGGAATTTATTCTGTGAGAACATGGCGGTGAGATCTCGGGCCTGCGTAACTTTATTCAAGTGCAGTTTTGTGTCAGTACTTACAATAATTCCGTTTTCCATCCAGTAGTCAAATTGGTAACCGTCTTTCGCAGCGGCCTCCAGGGTTATGCTTTCTCCATAACCAATGGTTCTGCTTTCGGTGGCCGTGCCGGCATTGCTGTTGTTGACATGAACATCGATCCGGCAGCTGACAGGTTTAAAGACAGCCGTATAGGTTCTGTCACTGCGGATATTATTGACGACAAACTGGGAATTGTGGGAAACGATGTTACCGTCCAGTGACCACCCGTCGAAGACAAAGCCGTTATGCGGAGCAGCGGAGATCACGGCATACCCGCCCTCCTCTACGATGCCGCTCCCGTATACGGTACCGCCATTGCCGGGGGAAGCCTCTACCCGTATGAAATAACTGGATTTCTGCAGAGATACCAGTGCTGTTGCACTGAATCTGTTGTCCTGTTTGGAAACGGCTTTTATCACCAGCGAGGATGCCGTTTCGTCCGACGCGACGGTCAGGATACCGTTCTCGTCAATCAAAGTACTGCGGCTCTTCTGTCCGGAAACGCTCCAGTTTACATCACGACTGTAATCATTCTCTCCAGCCACGGAAGCCGTGAAGGAGCAGGTTGAACCTTTAGAAGCAACACATGTTCCGGGAGAGATGCTGACGGATGTGATTATGGGAGGTGCCGGAGCCTTATCTCTGATTTCCAGAGTAATATTGACCTGAATGCCACGTTCGAAATAAGGGTCTGTCGTATCGCTGAACAGAAGAAAACTGTTGTAAGATCCGGGGGCCAGGGATGTATCCGCCTCAACGGTGAAAATACAGGAGTCGCCCGGGTTTATCATGCAATCATCCGGGGCATCGATGGAAATGAAGTCGTAATAATCGAATTCATACCATAAAAGTTCGAGATCCGTCGCCCCGTTATTCGCCAGAGCGATATCCTGTCCCACAGCAGGCATTCCCTGTTCCAGGGAGCCGAAACTGATCTGTGTCTTGTCGGCCGTCAAGCCGTTTTCACCTGCACGCTCTGCCGCATCCCGCTCCCGCTCGAATCCGCCTTCGACCGGGGCGGTACCTGTGCCGCTCTCGGAAGCATGGCTCGGGAAAATGGAAAAACAAAGGATGAGCAACGCCGACAGGCATATTCCAAAGCGATGGTAAGTCATACGTTTCATGCATTTACCTCCTTTCAAACTGTTTGTCACAGCCAGGCAGGTGTGAACTGCAACAAATAATGGACCAATTCTCTTATATTTTAGAAATTTGTTATGTCGTTTACTATAACTATAGCATGAAAAAAATGTCCATTCAATTATAAAAGTATATTCAGGGTGGTGGCCGCACTTTTTGTGCGCCATCTTTTGCATGCTGCATATGATAGAGTAAAAAGACACTTAAGTTGGGCCAGAATGGGGGATCAATATGAATCAATCGAGAATATTACCTTTCTATATGGCATATCCGCTGCCCATGTATTACCAGCAGGAGGACAGTGTGACACGTGATCTGGAATATCTGCAGCAGATGTATCCGTCCCAGGCGAGAAAATTCCAGAAAACCATTGCAGAGACGCTGGATCACATCGATTATGAAGGAAGCATGATTTATGACGAATATCCGGATAAATGGCAGATCTACAGGCTTACGCATATGATCACAGACAAGATCCGCAATTCGGGAGAAGGGGAGCCGGTGGAGGAGGACTGGAATAAAACGACGGAGTTTGTCCAGATACTCTTATGCTATGAGATCTACAGAAGACGCCACTCCAATAACAACGGAATCTTAAAATTTTAGTTGAGGTTTTACGGTATTCTTATTACAATAGAAACAGACTGTATCATTAGAACTGCCGGGGAAGACGGACAAGATGCCGGGCTCATGATTCGGCGGTGACAGGAGGCGGAATGCGGGAAGAACTGAAGAAGCTTTTGGAGGATACTGTGAATGAAGGGCTTTACCGGATCACGATCAGTAATCCCAGAAGGAAAGAGAAAGCATTTAAGATAAAGATACGGCCGGTTATGGTTAAGGGTGCGCTCCTTTTTCAGGAAACATTGTATGAAGGAACCAAAGTGTTTCATGAGAATCGGGACGGCAGGATCATGATCGACCGCATAGAAGACCTGCTTATCCAGGACTATAAGCAGTGTGAGCTGGAACATCAGGATTGTCGGGCAACGGTCCTGGTCAGCAAAAAGGGCAGGATAAAGATCAACCGGAAAAGGACCGGGGATGTCGGAAAAGGGCTGGAAACATCCGCACGGATTCGGATGGCGCATAACAGGGTGAAGAAATATATTCTGGAAGAAGGAATTCCGGTCCCGTTTCTGGTTGATCTGGGGGTACAGACACAGGATGGGCGGGTGGTACATGCCAAGTATGACAAATTCAGGCAGATCAACCGTTTTCTGGAATTTATCGAGGATATTCTGCCAACACTCTCAAAGGAGAGAACAGTGCGCATCATCGATTTCGGATGCGGAAAATCTTATCTGACCTTTGCCATGTACTATTATCTGCATGAATTAAAAGAATACGATGTGCAGATTACGGGGCTGGATCTGAAGGAGGATGTGATCGATCACTGTAATCGATTGAGCGAGAAGTATGGATATGACAGTCTGCATTTTCTGAAAGGGGATATCGCGGCGTATGAGGGGCAGGGTTCTGTTGATATGGTCGTGACGCTCCATGCCTGTGATACGGCTACAGACCATGCGCTGGCCAAAGCGGTCCGCTGGAATGCGGCGGTGATCTTATCTGTGCCCTGCTGTCAGCACGAGGTAAACCGACAGATCAGGTGTGAGGAGCTTGCACCTGTGTTAAAGTATGGGATCATCAAGGAACGCATTGCTGCGTTGGTTACGGATGCCTTTCGGGCGCAGCTGCTGGAAACAGAAGGATATGACGTGGATATTCTGGAATTTATCGATATGGAACACACGCCGAAGAACCTTTTGATCCGTGCCGTAAAGCAGGATACGGGGAGCAGCAGGAGAAGAAAGCAGGAGAAGACGGGAGAGAAGATTGCACAGACGGCAGAGTTTCTGCATATAAAACCTACGCTGCAGTCACTGTTGGCAAAAGAAGAAGGATGAGAGAACAGTTACCTGCCATATCGTGTGCGCTGCAGACACAGGAGTGGTCCTGTTCTGAGCGGTTCAGAGAAAAGCGCACGAAAACAAAACGGAAACGAGGAATAAAATGAGAAGAGCGATCATAAAGGGATGCCTGCTGGGAATCATTTTTATGGCGGCGTTGATGCTGATCAGCACGATCATGAATCAGGGAAATACAGATATGACGACGGAGATGGGCGAGGCAACTTTTCCGGTGGTATCCATGTCGGTGAGCGGTTATCGGGTCAATAACCTGCGCGGTTACGCTCAAAGTATGGATTGTGCCTATCTGCGGGATACACTGCAGCCGGTCGAGAGTGACAGGAAGATTGCGGTGCAGCTGGATACTTACGGCAGGAAGATATCGCAGGTCAGTTTCGAAGTCAGAAGCCTGGACGGGGAGCGTCTGGTGGAGAGCACGGAGGTGACGGAGCTGGCCGGGGAAGATTCCGAGATACATTTTGATATCACGCTGAAGGATCTGATCGAGTATGATACGGAATATATGCTGGTATTTCTCGTGGAGCCGGAAGGGGGTAACACGATCCGCTATTATACCAGGGTCGTATTAAGTGAGTCCATGCATATGCAGGACAAGCTTGATTACATCATGAATTTTCATGAGAGAACTTTTGATAAGGAAGAGGCGGCCGAACTGACGAGATATCTGGAATCTAACTCGGAAGGAGACAATACTACTTTTCAGAAGGTGACGATACACAGCAGTTTCGATCAGGTGACATGGGGCAATCTGAAGGTCAACAGAATTACGGAGCCGCTCGTCTCCATTCGTGAGTTGACGGATCAGACAGGAGCTTTCCGCATTGAGTATCTGGCGTCTGTGAGGGATGGCAGGCAGACGAACCACTACCGGGTCAGCGAATATTATCGTATCCGCTACACGCCGGACAGGATGTATCTGCTGGATTATGAACGTGAAATGAATCAGATTTTTAATGAGGAGGCGGAAGTCTTTGTCAATGATAAGATTATGCTGGGGATTGCCGGGGACGATGTGAAGATTCACGAGAGCGACGGCGGCAATGTGTTTGCATTCGTTGTGGCGGATAAGCTTTACAGTTATAACGTGACGGATAATAAGCTGGCCAGACTGTTCAGCTTTTATGAGAATATAGAAGGTTTGACGGATCTCAGGAATATGTATGACCGCCATGATATTCGAATACTGTCTGTGGATGAGACCGGGAACGTTAATTTCATGGTTTACGGATACATGAACAGAGGGCGTCATGAAGGCAATATGGGAGTGGTCGTTTATAATTACAACAGTATGACGAATACGGTGGAGGAAAAGATCTATATCCCGTATCAGAAATCTTATGAACTGCTGAAAAATGATATCAGCCGGCTGTCCTACGTGAATAGAGTGAACGTTTACTATTTTATGTTAAACGGATGTGTATATGCCGTCAATCTGGAAACGGAAGTCTGCCAGGTTATAGCGCACGGATTGCGGGAAGGCAGATATCATGTGTCCGAGTCGAATAAAATGCTGGTCTGGCAGGAAGGGGAAGATTTGTATGCCGGCAGCCGGCTTGTGCTGATGAACTTGAACACGCAGTCGAGGACAGGCATCGAGGCCGAGGAAGGCGAATATATCTCCATCCTTGGATTCATGGATGAAGATATGATCTACGGGCTGACGAAGCGGGAGGATATTGTCGAAGAAAAGAACCGGTCGGTGATGATGCCCATGTACTGTGTGCGCATCCAAAGTGAAAACGGCGATGTATTGAAAACTTATCAGAAAGATGGTATATATGTGGCTGGCAGTGTGATCGAGGAGAATCAGATCATGTTGTCAAGAGTGGTCTGGAATGAGGAAACGCAGGAGTACGAGGCGATTTCGGACGACCATATTATGAGCACACAACAGGTGAAAGAGGGAGTAAATACCATCGGTAAAGTGGTGACGGAAAACTATGAGACAATCCGGCAGATATCTGTTAAGAATGAAATCGATGCAAAGGGACTGAAAAGACTGACTCCCAGGGAGGTTCTGTTCGAAGGAAACCATAATGTGGCGATCACGGAGCCGGAGGAGACAGAGCCGCGGTATTATGTATACGGTAAGAACGGCATCGAGGGCATCTATGCCAATCCCGGCAGAGCGGTCGCACTGGCTTACTCGGCGGCGGGCGTTGTGGTGGATGACGATGGCGGATATGTCTGGAGGAGAGAAAGCAGAAGCGCCAGGAATCAGATTATGGCCATTACCGAGGACGAGATGTCGGAGACGAGGAGTTCCCTGGCGGTCTGCCTGGATACGATCCTTAAATTCGAAGGAATTTCCAGAAATACACAGCGTTTGCTGGATAGCGGCAGCACCGTGTTTTCGATTCTGGATACGGATCTGCAGGAGGAGACCATATTGGATCTGACCGGATGCAGCCTGGATGCAGTGCTTTACTATGTAAATAAAGATATTCCGGTGCTTGCGCTTCTGGAAGATGACAATGCGGTACTGATCGTGGGCTTTAATGAGTTGAATATTGTTGTGATGGATCCGATAACAGGGACGCTTTATAAGAAAGGGATGAATGATTCTACAGAATGGCTGAGTGAAAACGGGAATCGGTTTATCACGTATGTGAGGAAGGAATAAGCTGGTTGTTATGACAGCGCAGGAGTTTTACAGCACGTGATATTTAAATGGGAAGTGATCAGAATTGAGAAAGACTGTTGAATGTTACGGGTTGGAAATTCGAGCGTAGAAGAATAACAGGTGCGGTGAAAATACATTACGAATGGAGAAAAGTTATGGTAAAGGGCAGAGCGGTGATCTTTGATATGGATGGAGTTATTTTTGATACCGAGCGGATGGTGCTTGTCTGTTGGGAGAAGCTGGCGGAAAAATATCATCTGTTACGCATGCGGGAGGCTTATATTCCGTGTATAGGGGTGACCGATGTCAGAATGAAGGAGATCATGGAGGCATTCTACGGGGAAGCATTTCCGTACGCGGATTTTAGACAGGAGGCGTCAGAGCTTTTTCATGAGATGGTCAGGCGGGAAGGGCTGCCGGTGAAAAAGGGGGTACGGGAACTGCTGGTGTATCTGCGGGAGCAGGAAGTGCCGGTGGGGCTGGCTTCGTCTACCAGGCTGGCGGTGGTGACGGAGGAGCTGCAGCAGGCCGGCCTGTATGATTATTTTCAGGCGGTGACCGGCGGAGACCAGTTGAAACGCAGCAAACCGGAACCGGACATTTATCTGGCGGCCTGTGAGAAACTGGGTGTGAAGCCGTCGGATGCCTATGCTGTGGAGGATTCCTATAACGGGATCCGCTCTTCCTACAGCGCAGGGATGATGCCGATTATGGTACCGGATCTGCTGCCGCCGACGGAAGAGATGTATGAGAAGAGCGTGGCCGTGCTGGAGGATCTGGTGCGGGTGAGAGAGTGGATGGAAGAAAAGCTGAGCAGGAGGGATTGTTCTGGCCGCTGTCAGGCAGAGGCATAAGAAGGAATGGCGCTTCGGAATGGAGGAAAGGGAATGAATCTTGAGATCGCAACCAGGCTGGTAGGGCTGCGCAAGGCAAACAAATTGTCACAGGAGGCGCTGGCGGAGAAGCTGGGGATCAGCAGACAGGCGGTCAGCAAATGGGAACGGGCAGAAGCCTCACCGGATACGGATAATCTGATCGCGCTGGCGAAGCTGTATCATGTCTCTCTGGATGAGTTGTTGAAGATCAATGAGGAGGAAGAGACGGACAGCGCGGGCGGCGTGGATGTTGGTACGGATGGCATAGCCGGGGGCAGTGCTGCGTCTGCTGGCATGCGGGGAGCTGAGAGTGAAGTTTTGCCTGTCGGTATGCGGGGAGCTGAGGGTGAAGTTTTGCCTGTCGGTACGCAGGAAGTCGGGGAAAGCATTACAGAGCAGGCTGCGGGGAGCAGCCGGGAAGGTGGTCAGGAAGGTACAGGGGTCGGTGAAGATGATGTGTATATCGGGTTAAAGGGCATTCACGTGAAATCTCACAGTGGAGAAGAGGTGCATATCGACCGCAGAGGGATTCATGTGCGTGACATGAAAAGCGACGTGCATATTGGCGGGAATGGTGTTTTTGTAAACGGAGAAAAGGTGAGAAGTGTTGAAATTCCACTGGGTGTTCTGGCGATTATCATCTATATCGTGATCGGATTCTGCTTCGACCTGTGGCATCCGGGATGGCTGCTTTTTATCCTGATACCGATTATCAGCTCTCTGGTGGATGCAGTGTGTAAGCGGGATGCCAGTCTGTTCCTGTATCCGGTTTTTGCTTTTGGAATTTTTCTGTATGCCGGAATTGTACACACTTTGTGGCATCCGGCCTGGGTTATTTTTCTGACGATTCCGATTTTCTATTTCCTGACGGGAGCTGTGAAAGACCGAGCAGAAAAGGAGTAGTGCTGATATTGGGTATCAGGTACAGGCGGGTTATTTATAAGTGGTCGGTACACCAGGCAGACAGGGATGTAAGGGATGGATGTAAAGGGGATGGTGGTATAGTGTAAAACGCCGCACACACTGTAACAGGGCCTTACAGCGCTGCTGCAGTATGTGCGGTATTTTTGTGGTTTCTATGGTCAACGATATTGGAAATATCGCTTTCGGCCCCGCAGGAGCTTCTGTATGTTATCGGCTAAAGATTCTGCCCTGGTATTTCTGCAGGGACAGGAGAAGGATCATACCGAGGATACCGCAGGATATGATCTCACCTGCGCCTACCGTCAGGCAGTAGTAGCCAAAACACTGCAGGACGGACATGCCGTCTATCATCAGGCCATAGCCGTAGATCAGCACAAGCGGCACGATGATCGTGTTGGCTGCGATCGGGCATACCGGGGCGCACCATTTCCATCTACGGAGCGCATAAGTACCAAGTGCACCGAGCAGAGTTGCCAGACTGCCGAAAATAATGTCGGGCAGCGCGCATCCTGTCAGAACATTGCTGAGCAGACAGCCGATAAAGAGGCCGGGAATGGCAGCCGGGGTGAAATAAGGCAGAATCGTGAGTGCCTCGGAGAACCGAACCTGCACGGCATAGTTGGCAAGTCCGAAAGCGTTGGCGATAAAGGTCAGCACAACGTAGATGGCGGCGATCATGGCCGCCTGAACCAGGGTGGTCAGTGAGATGGGCGTGGAAATCCGTGCGGGGATTGCCTCGCTGTAGGTTTGTTTTTTCATATGCATTTGTCTCCTTTAGTTTTGTTTTAGGTGAGGAAGGTCTCGAACTCACCGTATATATTTATTGAAAACACCGTGTCTGCGGCATTTCAACGTTTCTTAGTATATCACTGTGCTTGCGAAAAAGCAAGCTGTACCCCATTTTTACCCCATTTCATCTGTATTTTCTTCATTTGTAACCTCAAATAGATCATCAATAGAACAATGTAAAATAGTGCTGAGCTTTTCGAGATTATCAAAACGAATAGAAGAAGTTTCGTTGTTCACGATTCGATTGAAATTTTGGTAGCTTAAATCCATTTGTTTATACAGCCAGTATTTTGTATGATTTTGTTCTTCTAATATCTCTAAAATCCGCAAGCGTATCATAAATTACCCCCACACAATGAGTTATTATATCCGAAATCTAATGCTTGCATAAATGATGTGCACAGTATATAATGTGTACATTAGATACTGCGAGCGACCAATTAATAAGGGGTGCTTACAGAGATTAAAAAATAAAAATACATAAAAAGGATAAGGGGGCAAACCAATGGGATTTTTAGGAAGTGTTTTTGGAGTAATCGGAGATATGGCAGGAGAGATGGTTAAAGAGACGACAGGAGTAGACGTTTCTAAGACGATAAACACAATAAAAGATGGGAGATTAGAAGATGCCATATATGATATGAAAGATAGTATGGAGGGTACGGCATATTCAAATTTTAGGAAAACTTTAAAATCTTTATCTGATGAAGATTTTAAACGAATAAATACAAATAAACTTGTTGATGTTCAACTGAGAGCATATGAAGATGAAAGAAAAAGGAGAAGACTGTAAAGAAGAAAGGAGACAAAAATATGGGAGTTAATTCAAAAGATTTAGATGAGCATGGGTATGCTCTTTGCGGATGTTGTAGAAAGAAATTTTTTATGAGTGATCTTGTTGAGCCGTGTGAGTTTTGCGGTAAATGGTTTTGTAAGAGTTGTGCAAGGGAAGTTCCGGCGGGGCATGGTCATGGAAAAATATGTGTAAGGTGTTATGAGAAATTGAAGAGGATGGATAGGAAGTAGTTTCTTTTTCTGGTTGTTATGATATATAATCAATCATGATTTAAATTTAATCGTAAGAATATAGATCAAAATAACAACAGATGTGTATAGCATTAAAATAGTAATTTTATAAAAGGGAATAGAAAAGACGGTGTTAATCCATCGTCTTTTTTGTGTTATAGTTTCACTTTGAGATTATATATTATATAAGAAACGAGAATATAATAAAGGCATATAAGACACCATTCCATCTATTCCACCTAAGTATGATATAATAAAATAGGGTATATTGAGAGGATTATTTAGGTGGAAAGGATGGATAGATGGAAATATGAAGCATATTGACTTGTTAACTATGGAATCTTATTTAGAAACTAAAAGGGAACTGATGGAGAATGCAAATTATCCGATTAGAGAGTTGCATATTGATCATACGAAAAGATTGATTGAAATAATTGAAGAAATAAAAGAAGAATATTTTGAAGGAAAGAATGATAAACAACATATGCCTTTATTTATATCAACTATAAAACAAGGTGGTGATTACGAAGTGGAGGTAAGAAATTCGCTTTACTCAAGCCAGTATGAATTTATGACAGAGATTAAAGAAAAATATAAAAGATTAATGAATGATAAACAAGAGGTGGAAATAAGTAATGATATAGAAAGGGTTCTTAATACAGTCTATATATATAGTTGTAGGTTGGGAAGTGACATAGAAAAACGAATGCATGAGATTATAAAGTATACTTTGACAGATGAGCAGAGATGTGACTGTTTTAACAATGGAAAATTTATGAAAGAAATGGACGAAAAAGATATATATCCATTTGAGAAGCAAGGAGATACATTGCCACTATATTGTCAAGATATGCAACGAGTCTTATTCGGGGTACATAGAAAAATATTTGAAGTAAGTAAGTCTTTAGATATAACGAGATTTGGTTTTCACGAAGTAAAAAAAATTGTTGATGAGGTTACAAAAGCTCTGAAGCATAATAAATATCAAGAGATTACAGAAAATTCTGAAGATAGTAGCGGTGGGTATACAGAGAAAAGTGAGGACTATATATTATTAGACAAGATATTAGGTATTTCATTGACAAATATTATCTATTGGAAAACAAAGAAAATCAAAGAGAGAGAAATGCAGGATAATATAATAAGAATAATAAATCCATTGATGAAGTGCCAATATTCTGTTGGAAGAAATTCTGTTGCGCAAGTGCTTCTTGAATATTTAAGTATTATGGAGTTTGACGAAAAAATAATACGTATATTGGAGGAAGTCTTAAAGAAAAAAGTTAAAGTATGGAACGAATATTATGAAGAAATTGAGGCGGCTATACTCATACCTGTTTTTAGCTATTTAGTAAGTTGTCCTGTAAGTGATTACATAGAAGTATGTAAAAATATAGAGAAAGATAACTCGTGGGGTGAGTATATATATATGGATGATATAGCAAATAGTGAAGAAATGACAAAAGCTGAAAATTCCAAAGAAAATACGGATACTGAAAGCTCCAAAGATTATATGAATACAAATAAAATACGGATTCCAAAGGGTGATATGAATAACCGGACATGGTATGCATATATTCATAAATCAGTTTTCGAAGCTATTTGGAGAGAGTGATGTAATTATATTTTGTTAGATCAAGATAATAGAAAAAATGAGAAAGCGGACAAAAAATGAAATTATGTTCGCTTTTTTTGTATGCGCGATTAGTATTGTATACTTTTTGAAGAAAGGAGGAAAAATACAAAAAAATTTAAAGGAGGTATAGATATAGGTGAAGAGAAAAGTTGTTAGCCCGATTGAGTTCTATCCGATCCAATTTCTAGCGGAGTGCGAGACCAAAGACGGAAAGATCAAAAAAATTCCGGTTGACGATTCGAGGCTTGCAGGGGTACATCTTCCAAATACTGTAGAAAATCCGCAAGAATTTCTCAAGCAGATGGAGAGGCAGTTAAACCTTGCACCCGAAAAAAACGTATCGGAAACAGCTCCAACAGCCGTGCAACAAATTTCACAAGCGGATATTGTTCGCGCAAAAATGCCAATAGCACCGAAAGAACAGAATGTGAATGATATCGCAAATTTCGTTATATATCCAAAGATACGTTACATTTATGTGAAAAGGGATGGCAGTAAAAAGGATGAAGAAGAAAAGATTGTATCCGAAATAGTTTTCGATGACGGCTCAAAAGATATATTTTGCATACGCAAGGTAGAAGTCTCAAATATATGTAAGATAGTAAAGCGCAAATTCGTAAATGCGCGCATAGATTTTGAGGTTAAGCATGTAGACAAAAAGATCGAGGATAAATTTCGGGATGAATCACGAAATTGCCAAGTTGTTCTTTGCTATTTCGAACAAGGCTGGCAGATGGTAAATCGAAAGATGATTTACGTGAATCAAAGTGCAAAAAATTTCAAGGGCATGGAATATGATCTTACAGCGAATCTTCCACATATCCAGTGCAGTAGAGAAGATGTAGGACAGATTTTGTCAAATGCCTTTCAGTTATATGATAACAGTGAGACCATTAGCACGATGATTATGTGTTCATTTCTAGCTGTACTGTTTCGCCCCTTTAAAGAAGCAGGATATCCACCCAGATTTTTGTTGTTTCTGAATGGTAAGACGGGCAGTATGAAGACAACCATAGCAAAGATTTTGTTCGTACAACTGTGTGATGATAAAACACGAGATACACCAAGACGAATTGATACGGACACGGTTGTGTCACTTGAGCGTGCTCTGGTCGAATCAGGATATGATACCGTGACTCTGATTGATGATTATAATCCGGCCAAGACCAGAAAGCGGAAGGCTCAGATGGAAGAAGCACTAGAATTTGTCGTACGTTATATCGGTGATATGAGTTCCAAAAGCCGAAGTAATATACAGCTCCAAGATTGCAGGGGCGAGGGTGTACAGGGAACGGTTGTTATAACTGGTGAATTACGAGGCAAGGGGCTATCTTCGAATTTACGGTGTCTATATTGCAGAATGGTACGCGAAAAGGCTAATCTTGAAGCTGTCACGTGGTTTCAAGATAATCCGACGGCCTACACGACTGTGTTACATGAATTTGCAGAGTTTGTAGGAGAAAATTGGATGACAATAATATGCTACATAAAAGAAAATTTTTCTCTTATGCGAAAAAGAATAGACGGTATTTTGTCTGAAAGACGATTGATTGATTCAGTTGTCACACTTCAAATTGTGAATCATATACTATGCCGATTCCTACGGGAATATTGCGATATTTGGGATTTAAGCAAAATATGGGGGACGAGAAATATGGAGCAGGATATCATTAGTAATGCTTTGATGAGTCAAGCGGTATCATCGGAGGACAGCCCGTCAACGATGTTCATTAAAACACTGAATGAGTTGATGAAGATTAAAAGTATTGTCTTAGCCACAAGGAAGATTACAGAACAAGATCTGGCAACTTATGACGGATTTGAGGATGAAAATTATCTCTATTTCAATCCGACAACCATTTTTAGGAAAGTTCGCAGTTTCTACATAGCGAATAACATTGAATTTGCAATGGATTTGAAAGAAGTTGTTGTGGCTTTGTATGATGACGGAATAATTAAGACATCGCCAAATGGGAATGGTAAGCAGACGTACTATTTTCGAGGTAGCATCGGAAAAGGAAAGAAGCAGAATTTTCTCAGAGTGCATAAAGTCAAGTTTCAACAGATTTTAGATGATTCGTTAGATACCGTTTGGTAAGAGGTAGCTATGCGTAAGACGGGAGAGTCTAAAATTAATTTTAATTCGCGACTATTAATCTCTACGAGCGATTTGCGAGAATTGCTGAGTTGCGGAAGGTCTACAGCTGTTAAAATAGGTATTGAAGCAGAAGCAAGGGTACAGATTGGCAAAAGAGTACTTTGGAATATTGATAAGGTGCAAAGATATCTAAATGTATTATCTAATTAAACAAAACGCCTGCATTAAGCAGGCGTTTTCAAGTTCAGAAAGGAGCATTTATTATGGCGAAGGATTTAAAAGGTAAAGAACTACCAACAGGTATCAGACAGAGGAGAAACGGAAAGTATGAAGGACGTGTACAGCATGAAAATGAAAGATATTCAGTATATGCGGATAGTCTGGCGGAATTAAAAACCAAAATGACAGAGTTACGATACAGACTGGAACATGGAAGTTTTGTTGCAAAGAATAGAATGACTGTTAAAGAATGGTTTGAAACATGGATAGAAGAGTATAAAAAGAATCAAGTGAAAACTGGAACAATTATAGCTTATACAAATTATTATAGTTTTTACATTGATAAGTATATAGGTAAAAAGAAAATGGTAGATATACGAGGGGAGCATATACAGCGTATATACAATGAAATGTTAAAGGATGGACACGCGGTATCTACTATAAAGATTATTTCTGCTGTTATGAATGGATGCTTCAAACAAGCAGTTAAAAATGGCATAATAGAAAGAAATCCTGTCATTCTGGCAACAATACCGCGCCAAGGTGAGACAAAGGCACGTAGAGTTTTTTCTGTACAAGAGCAGGAAATATTCATGTTGTATGCAAAGGATAGCTATTTATATAATTTATTTGCACTTGCAATCAGAACAGGTATGAGAAGTGGTGAGATAAGGGGATTGAAATTTTCTGATATTGACAAGAAAAATGGTGTAATGCATATTGTACGTACATTGAAATATGAAGGTGGAAATCAAGGTTTTTTTGAGGATACACCCAAAACTAAGACATCAAAACGGGATATTCCTCTTACACAGGATATGATTGACATTATAGAAGATCAGTCAAAGAAGAATAGTCAGGAAATTATATTTATTAATGGCTATATTTTTCAGATGAGCGATGGAAGACCGATCAGCAGAGAGAGATTACAGACTGAAATCAACCGTATTCTGAAAAAGATACACAATGCTGGGATAGAGTTTGAATATTTTACACCGCATTGCTTTAGACACACTTTTGCAACAAGAGCGATTGAAAATGGTATGAAGCCTCAGACACTTAAAACTATATTGGGACACAGTACTCTTGCTATGACAATGGATTTGTATTCACATGTATTGCCAACAACTAAGGCAGAAGAAATGAAATTAATAGCAGGTGCGTTTTAGGGGTATACCCCATTTGTACCCCGTACAAGATAAAAAAGGATACATCAAGATAAAATGAAAGTGCTATGGCTGTTACGATAATAACAGTACATAGCACTTGATAAAACATGATAAAATTTGCATATTTAAAGTTTTGTTTTTCGTCAGGAAGGTCTCGAACTGACGTTGTGATTTTGGAAAACCATAATTTAATATGATTTTCCGAAGATCTATTATACAGAGAATTAAAAAAAAGTCAAGCCCTGGCTTGACTTTTTAAAATATCAATTGATCCGTTGGCGCTTTATTTTATTTGAGCATTTGTTCATCGCATGTTATAATCATCTTGTATAATTGAAAAGAAAACAGGATGCGATTTTCCGATGGATGCCCTATGAGTATAATGGAAGTTCTTACATTATTGCTTGTATTATTTGCGGCTCTGTCTTACATAGATAATCATAAAAAGAAATAGCATCCCGCCCTGAGAAAGTTGGATGCCATTCTTATAGTTATTCTTCACTGAGGGCAATCGGAGATTTCAATTCCGATCACTTCTAAGTAGATTATACACCGGAGCCGCTTGATTTTCAAGTGGCTCTTATTTTTTGACGACAGTTATGCCTCCGGCTCCTCTTCATGATACCGTGCCACCGCCGACTGGATCCTCTCCACAGGATTGAGCAGATCGCTGATGGAAGTATCGTGATTCAGGGTGTCGATGATATAGGCGATGTATTTGCTCATATCGCAGTCGATGTACCACTCGTGGCTAAGCAGTTCCGGCGTCTGGTAGATCAGGTTGGTGGTCAGCACACGGTGGATCAGGCCGTCTTCATATGCCTTATCGAACCCTTCAAGACCGGCGGTAAAAAGGCCGAAGGTGGCGAACACGAAGATTCTGTTGGCTTTGCGTTCCTTGAGGGCGCTTGCCACTTCCAGAACGCTCTCACCGGAGGAGATCATATCATCTATGATGATCATATCCTTGCCTTCGATGCTGGAACCGAGGAATTCATGTGCCACAATGGGGTTGCGACCGTTGACGATGCGGGTGTAGTCCCGTCTCTTGTAGAACATACCCATATCCAGGCCAAGCACGTTGGCAATGTAGATCGCTCTCGTCATACCGCCCTCATCGGGGCTGATCACCATCATGTGGTCGTTGTCGATCTGCAGGCCCTTCACATGGCCCAAAAGTCCTTTGATAAACTGGTAAGCAGGCTGTACGGTCTCGAAACCGTTCAGCGGGATGGCATTCTGTACGCGGGGATCGTGGGCGTCAAAGGTGATGATATTGTCCACGCCCATATTGACCATCTCCTGCAGGGCCAGGGCGCAGTCCAGAGATTCTCTGGCGGAACGTTTGTGCTGGCGGCTCTCATAGAGATAGGGCATGATGACCGTGATCCGTCTCGCCTTGCCGCCCACCGCGGCGATGATACGTTTTAAATCCTGATAATGATCGTCCGGTGACATGTGGTTCTCATGGCCGCAGAGAGAATAAGTCAGGCTGTAGTTGGCCACGTCCACCAGAAGATAGAGGTCTGAGCCGCGGACCGATTCCTTGATCACACCTTTGGCTTCGCCGGAACCGAACCGGGGCACTGTTGCTTCCAGAATATAGGAATCCCGCTGGTAGCCGGAGAATGCCAGAGAGTCTTTGTGCTCGCTCTCCCGCTCGGTTCTCCATTTTACCAGATAATAGTCTACCTTTTCGCCCAGCGGCTTGCATCCGGCCAGCGGGATTATGCCGAGGGAACCTACCGGGATGGTCTCAAGGTTTCTTTTTTCTTCGCGTTTCGTCATGAAAGGATCCTCACTTTCTGTTCATCAGGCGTTTTCTGTACATACGGATATCCTGTCCGGTCAGCTTACAGATTTCATAGTGGCTCGTGATTCGGGAAAAGATACGGTCAGAGTATCGGTTCCGCAATTCTTCCAGAGAAAGGTTGGTGGAGATGATGGTAGCCTTTTTCCCCATATGGCGCTCGTTCAGAAGAGCAAAAAGCTGGGATGTCACAAACTGGTTGGTCAGTTCGGTGCCCAGATCGTCGATGATCAGCAGATCGCACTGATACAGGTCTGCGTAGGTTTCACGCAGTTCTTCTCTATTCTTATAATCAAAGGAATTCTTGGATAATAAATCAAACAGGCCGGTGGTGCTGAAATAGATCACGGAATGACCGCTCTCGATCAGTTCCTTGGCGACACAACCGGAGAGAAAAGATTTTCCCGTCCCCACTGTACCATAAAAGAAGAGATTATGGTAGTCGGAATTGAAATTTTTGACAAAGTTTCGGCAGGTCCGCACCGCATTCTTAAAACGGGACAGGTCCTCGCCCTCATAATACTCATAGGACAGAGTATCGAAATTCTCTGTGCGGAGCATTTCGCGTATGTTGGACTGTTCATAGAGCAGGGTGATCATGGCCTGCTTAAAACAGTGACATTTTTCGCTGCCGATATAGCCCGTATCCTGACAGTCCGGGCATTCATAGACCGGTTCCAGGTAATCAGGGGCAAAGCCGGCATCCTCCAGAAGCTGTGCTTTGCGGCCCGATAATTCGGCCAGCGAGTCGCGCAGATCTTCCATGGCCTCCTCGTCACCGGCAAGCAGCTTCCTGCCCTGGGCTACGGAGACGGCCGCCACCATGTCTTCCAGATCCCGGTATCCGGGAATGCGGTCATAGACACAGGCAAGCCGGCGTTCTGCCTCACGGCGGCTTTTCAGCTGCTTTATCTCGTATTGATGAAGAATCGTATCATATTGCGCGTTTGTCAGGGACACTCTGAGACTCCTTATATTCCAACAGGAAATTGTGCGGCATATTCAAGTTTGCAAAGCTCATTTAAGAAGCAGGCATACTTTTGCTTAATTACTGATCAGCTCCTGCTCTAAAGCTTCGAAGTCATAGCTGTTCTGTGTAAACTGGTTGAACTTGTTGCCGGAAGCGGGTCTGGACGGCTTCGTCCTGCGGTAGTGTTCATCCAGAGACTGGATATCATTGACACTATGTACACCGGATTTCTGCCAGCTGGCAAGTATTCGGTCGGCATACTCAAAACGATGCTTGTCCGTTGCCAGAACGGTGCGCTCACAGGCAGTAAAAATAATATCGGTATCGAAGCCGTATTCTTTCGTCCAGCGTGTGATATAGGCAACCTCCGTTTTCGTAGGAGTGCCGTTCTTTCCCAACGCTTTCATGATCTCATAGACCGACTTGTCATACCGGCCGGCCAGCTTTGCGGCCTGTCCGGGAGTGGTCACGCCCTGCTGTGCCCAGCTGACAGCGACTTTCTCGATGTAACGCAGCTCCTTCTTACCGCGGTCCACACAGTACTGGATCAGATAATCGATCAGATCCTCTGAGAAAGCAAGCCTGTCTGAAATAAAAAGGATCGTCTTCACTTCGGTGGCGCTGAGCGTCTTCTTCAAATACTGCTCCGCTACGAACAGGAGCCGGGCAGTGGACTCATCGGATTTAAAAGCCTTCAGCTCATCCAGTGTATAGTTGGGCTTTACATAAATATTGTCAATGGACGCCTCAGCTGCCTGTTCCGGACTGTCGGTAAGAAACTGCTGAGGAAGCTCAGCCGCCGCCTGTTTCCCGCTTTCAACAGAGTTGAACTTGGAAGCAATGGGCACCACGGAGGCAAGAGCAGCCGGTTGGGCAGCTATCGGTACGGAAGCCGCCGGTGACGGCGTGTTGAAATCCCGCAGATGGATGCCGATCACATTCTTATGCTCATCCAGATCCAGCGTCAACAGATGATGCTTCTCCCAGTATTTCAGGGCGCGCATCACATCCTTCTCCGTGTAATTGAAAAGATCCGCAATATCAGAAATGCTGGTAGCGCGGCTGGCGCTCATCATCCGGAGCAGATACAGATAAATCTTAAGCTGCGCATCGTTGGCATCCTGCATATATTCGTCTATAAACCGATTCGAGATAACCGTAGAATCGGTATGATTATCCTGATAAATCGTGAAACAACTCATGAATACACCACCTTCGCTTTACCCCTAAAGCACAATGTGTGTCAGAAGGACACATCTCGCATTATAGCATAGCGTTCCTCAAAATAAAATAGGTAAACAGTAACAAAGAAAAAAATAAGAACAGACGTTTACCAAATGTGGATAATGTGGATGGTGCGGCAGGATGTCCCGTAAAAGGGGCGTTATCTACACTGCAATATCCACAGAAAGTGAATAGAAATACCTGGCATTTTCTGTGGATATTGTGAATAATTATTTCTGAAGCAGGTCATCGCCGACTTTTACGATATCTCCGGCCCCCATAGTTATCAACAGATCGCCCTTTGTGCAATTTTCCATGAGGAATGTCTCTATCTCCGAAAAATTCGGGAAATAGTAACAGCGGTGTCCAAGCTTCTCGATCTCAGCCTGCAGCGTCTGAGAACTGATACCCAGCGTATCCTTCTCTCTGGCGGCATAGATTTCCGCCAGGACAATCTCATCCGCCAGAGACAAAGCCCTGGCAAAGTCTGTGAGGAAAGCCCTGGTGCGCGTGTAAGTATGGGGCTGGAAGACACACCAGGTAGTCTTGTGCGGGAGCTCTCGTGCAGCCAGCAGGGTTGCGGTGATCTCAGTAGGATGGTGGGCATAGTCGTCGACGATGGTGACGCCGTTCCATTCACCCTTATATTCGAAACGCCTGTCGGTGCCGGTGTAGGAGAGCAGAGCTTTGGCTGTGGTCTCTGTGGGAATGTCAAGCAGGCCGGCCAGTGCGATGGCGGCCACGGCATTGTATACATTGTGTTCGCCGGGAACCCGCAGGGAGAATACGTCATCTTTTCCGTTTCTTTGCATAAGATGGAAAGAGGGACAACCTGAAGCATCGTAGGTGATATCCGTCGGATGGTAGTCATGGTCAGGCGAAGAACCGTAGGTGATGACCTGACAGGCCAGCCCCTGTGTGATTTCTTCATAATGGTCGATGTCGCCGTTTATGATAAGAGTCCCGTTGGCAGGAAGCAGTTCGGCAAATTTATGGAAGGAGCTGCGGATGTCCTGAATATCCTTAAAGAAATCAAGATGGTCTTCTTCTATATTAAGGATGATGCCGATCTTCGGGAAAAAACTCAGAAAGCTGTTGGTGTACTCGCAGGCTTCCGTGACAAAATATTCGGAGGAGCCTACACGGATATTGCCGCCGATGGGCTTATAGATACCGCCGATGGAAAGTGTCGGATCGGCCTTGTGCTCCAGAAGGATCTCAGAGACCATGGAGGTGGTGGTGGTCTTGCCGTGGGTGCCGCTGATGGCAATGGGCACCTGATAATTTTTCATCATCTGTCCCAGAAGCTGCGCACGGGTCAGGGTGGGAATATTCAGTCGGCCTGCCGCAGTCAACTCCGGATTGTCGGGACGGATCGCGCTGGTATAGACGATCAGATCGATGTCAGCCGTGATATTCTCCTCTTTCTGGCCGTAATAGACGGCAGCGCCCCGCTCTTCCAGCGTATGGGTGAGCGGCGAGGGTGCTCTGTCGGAACCGGATATCCGGAAACCTTCGGAGAGCAGGATCTCTGCCAGGCCGCTCATGCTGATGCCGCCGATACCAATGAAATATATATGAATGGGATTGTTAAAATTAATCTGATACATGGATGTCTCCTTGAAAAATTTACATTTTTTACTAGTATTATACTCATTTGGCAAAAAAAAACCAATATGTTTTTGGAAAAAGTAAGCGGGAACGTTTCGGGAAGCCGGCCGGCAGCATATATATTGAAAAAACTGTGACAGAGAGTGCGGAAGGCTGCTTGGGGAAAATTGACAGGGGCGCGGGGTAAAATTATAACACATAAAAAGGAAGATGTATAAAATGAATAAATAAACCGGAAAACAGGAGGTGCTTATTGTAAATTATTAACATGGTAGGCGAAATATCGGGAGAATAAATTCGTAAATTATATTCACTTTCAATTCAGAGTGTGATATAATTATGCAAAGCAAAAGAACCCGTTTGAAACAAGCTTGATCTGCGAAGCAAATTTATTATCAGGATATTGGGAAATTGCTTCGTTAATCCGAGTTCGAGAAGCGAAGCTCGTAAACGAGCTGTGCTCGTTTTTTTATAAAAACTAGGAAACAAGAGGTGATAACATGGTTAAGAAGGAAATGATTGCCATGCTCTTAGCAGGCGGTCAGGGAAGCCGATTGGGAGTGTTTACGTCGAAGGTTGCAAAACCTGCTGTAGCGTTTGGCGGCAAATACCGGATCATCGACTTTCCGCTCAGTAACTGTATCAATTCTGGTGTTGACACCGTGGGTGTGCTGACGCAGTATCAGCCGCTTCGTCTCAATACTCATATCGGAATCGGTATTCCTTGGGATCTTGACAGGAATATCGGCGGTGTGACGGTGCTTCCGCCGTATGAGAAGAGCGTTAACAGCGAGTGGTATACAGGGACGGCGAATGCGATCTATCAGAATCTGGACTACATGGAGAGTTACAATCCGGAATATGTGCTGATCCTGTCGGGCGATCATATCTACAAGATGGATTATGAAGTGATGCTGGATTTCCATAAGCAGAACGGAGCGGAGGTGACGATTGCAGTCATGCCGGTGCCGATGGAAGAGGCGAAGAGGTTCGGGATTATGATCACGGACAAGGACCGCAGGATCACGGATTTTGAAGAGAAGCCGGAGAATCCGCGCAGCAACCTCGCTTCCATGGGAATCTACATATTCAACTGGAAGACGTTGAAGGAAGCGCTGCTGACGAACGCTTCACAGCCGGGACTGGATTTCGGCAAGCATATCATTCCTTATTGCCATGGGAAGGGGGCGCCTCTTTACGCTTATGAGTTTAACGGATACTGGAAGGATGTCGGCACATTGAGTTCCTATTGGGAAGCGAATATGGAACTGATCGATATCGTTCCGGAGTTCAACCTTTACGAGGAGTATTGGAAGATCTACACCAAGAGCGAGATATTGCCGCCGCAGTACCTGTCTTCTGACAGTATTGTGGAGCGGAGTATCATCGGGGAAGGTTCCGAGATCTACGGCCAGGTATATAATTCCGTAATCGGCTGCGGCGTCACAGTGGGTGAGGGAACGGTCATCAGAGATTCCATCATCATGAATGAGACGCGGATTGGCAGCCACTGTGAATTGCACAAGGCTATTGTCGCCGAGAATACAGTGATCGAAGATGATGTCAGACTGGGTGTTGGGGAGGAAGCAGCGAATGAGACAGATCCTCACATCTACAACAGCGGCATCGTGGCGGTAGGGGAGAAGAGCTTTATCCCGCAGGGCGTCACCGTCGGTAAGAATTCGGTCGTATTTGGCGTGACGAGTGCACAGGACTATGCGGAGGGCAGTCTTCCGAGTGGTAAAACTTTGATTAAGGCAGGTGATAAACAGTGAGAGCAATCGGAATAATCTTGGCAGGCGGCAACAATCACAGGATCAAGGAGCTGACTCAGAAACGGGCGGTCTGTGCCATGCCCATCGCGGGAAGCTATCGCGGGATTGATTTTGCGCTGAGCAATATGTCCAATTCCCACATTAATAAGGTCGCTGTGTTTACGCAGTACAATGCCGGAAGCCTGAACGAGCACTTAAGTTCTTCCAAGTGGTGGGATTTCGGTCGTAAGCAGGGAGGGCTGAGGGTTTTTACTCCGGCATTGACAGCAGAGAGTAATGCATGGTATCGTGGTACAGCAGATGCCATTGCACAGAACCTTTCTTTCCTGAAAAACAGCCATGAACCATACGTGGTAATATCTTCCGGTGACTGCGTTTACAAAATGGATTATAATAAGCTTCTGGAGTACCATATTGAGAAGAAGGCAGACATCACTGTTGTATGTAAGGATATGCCTGCGGACGTCAATGTGGACAGGTACGGATCGGTCAAGATGAACGAGGAGTGCCGCATAGAGGAATTCGAGGAGAAGCCGGTGGTGGCCAGATCCAACACGATCTCCTGCGGTATCTATGTAGTCAGAAGACGGCAGCTGATTGAGATGATCGAAAGATGTGCAGAAGAAGACAGATACGATTTCGTGAAAGATATTCTGATCCGTTATAAGAATATGAAGGGTATCTACGGTTACAAGATCAAAGAATACTGGAGTAATATCGCTTCCGTGGATGATTACTTTAAGACGAACATGGATTTCCTTCATCCGGAGATCCGGAATTATTTCTTCAAGCAGTATCCGGATATTTATTCCAGGGTTGATGATCTGCCGCCTGCCAAGTATAATGTGGGAGCAAGCATCAGGAACAGCTTGATCTCCAGCGGATGTATTGTGAACGGTAAGGTAGAAGATTCTGTGATCTTTAAGAAAACTTACATCGGCAACAACTGCTATATCAAGAATTCCATCATTCTGAATGATGTCTATATTGGAGATAATACACATATTGAGAATTGTATCGTGGAGAGCAGGGGGACGATACGGGCCAATTCTTACCATAAAGGGGAAAATGGTATAGAAATTGTGGTAGAACATAATGACAGATTCGTAATTTAATGGTATGATGGAAAGGCGGTTGCGATTGAAAGATGTATTATATTGTGTAAGAGGCATGTGCGTAACTAATTAAATGTTTTATTACAAGCTACGTGGCTTGATGAGTATGACTTGTGTGGAAAAGCTTGTGAAAACCGGCAGGTTACTGTCCGGTATCATATGATAAGGAGGCTGAGCTTCATGAGAATTACTGATGTCCGCGTGCGTAAAATGACTCAAGACAGCAAGATGAAAGCAATCGTCTCAATTACCATAGACGATGAATTCGTAGTTCATGACATTAAAGTAATTGAAGGTGAGAAAGGTCTTTTCATTGCAATGCCCAGCAAGAAAGCCAACGACGGCGAGTACCGCGACATTGCACATCCGATCAACTCGGAGACCCGGGACAGAATACAGAGCATTATTCTGGACAGCTATGAAAAGGCGCTTTTGGAACCAAACGACGAGTAAACAAATGCATAGTGTGGATGTAACGAGAAAGGACGCGGGAACGCGTCCTTTTCTTTGCCTGTCTTTATTGATAAATTAGCTAATACCTGATAAACTGAAAATAGCTAAAGGAGGTAATTCTATGATCGCTGCAATCGCAACTGCAACAGAAATGCAGAATAATTTCGGGAGATATCTGAATCTTGTCATGTCCGGACAGGAAATCATTGTAACGAAAAATGGCCGGGAGGTAGGGCGCTTTATTCCAAAAGATGCTGCCGTATCATATCTGACGGATGCATTGACCGGGCTTATCCGATACATTGAAATCTGCAAATTCAAAGATCAACGACAGCGCCTTCAAAGTCTCCTCAATTTTCTTTGCATCTAATTCCTTTCGCATAACATAGACCAAATTGGCAAACGATAAAACAGAAACACAGCCTCTTGCTTTCTCCGTTTCACATAGTTTCCAGATAACGGTGGAAGTCCGGACATGCGGCTCCCGGTTTTGAAGAACATCCAAAAGAATATTTGCATCAATCAACAGCCGATACCAACGCCTATAGTACAATAATATAAGATATAGTCTTGCGGAAAACAAGGGTATAAGCATAGGATCTGTAAAGCGGGATGAAAGGCGAAAGGAAGGGTATAGAGAATGAACGGAAGATATAGTTTGACGAAATCAGAAGAAGAGATCATGGAATTACTGTGGGAGAAAGACAGAAAGATGTCGTCCAAGGAGATCCTGGATTATTTCAACGAACATTGTGATAAGGACTGGAAGAAGCAGACTTTGAATACTTTTCTGGCCAAACTGCTGCAGGCCGGGTTTATTGACAGGATCTCAAAGGACAGAAAATATCTGTATGTGCCCCTGGTCACAAGAATGGAATATAAGCAGAAAGGAGCGGAGCAGTTTATCAGGGATTCCTACAGCGGCTCATTCATGAACTTTGTAAGTGCTTTGTCCGGCGGTGAGATGATAAGCAGGGAGGAAGCGGAAGAGATCAGGAAACTGTTAGAGGAGAACAGATTATGAAACTGCTGGGATCGATGACGTGCGCGGGCAGCATGGTGTTATTTCTTTATCTCATTTTCATGGCGGCTTTGAAAAAGTCTTTCGGCGCGAAGCATCGATATCGAATTCTGATTATGGCTTTGTTTTTTTATATGGTGCCGGTCCAACTGGGACATTATATGGATATAGCACAGGATATCGTACAGGATCGCGCGCAGGAACGCACGCTGTTTATGGACCAGGAAGGTAATCGAGTGTATGATATGTCCCAGAATGTCATTGAAGTGACGTGGGAAGGGAAAATCTATTTTCCTTTTATGGCGGCAAAAATCACATTGTTTATCGTGTGGAGCATCGTAGCCGTTACGATCATATTTCTCAAACTGTCCGGTTACGGCAAAGAAAGAAGAAGACTCTTTGAGGCCAGTGAGGATATTACGGTTAAGGAGACGCTGGAAGCGCTGGAAGCGGCAAGAACCGGATTGGGGATCAGAAGAAACATAAGGTACAGATGGGATCCGGGTCTGAAGGTGCCGTTGTCCATCGGGGTTATACGACCAATCCTGTTGCTGCCGAAGCAGAGATATTCGGATGAGGAAGGCGGGTTCATCTATGAGCACGAGCTGCTGCATATCAAAAATTATGACACGCTCTTTAAACTGTTGGGAGTGCTGGTGACCGGGTTAAACTGGTATAATCCGTTGGTTTACTGGCTGGTCCGTGAATTGGGTAAGGTGAGTGAAAGTGTCTGCGATGAACAGATTGCGTTGAATTGCGGAGAAGAGCAGAGGAAGATGTATGCTCAATTAATTCTGCAAATGGTTACAGTAGAGCGTGGAAAGAGTGGAAAGGGTTTTAAGTATACTGCGCCTTTTGGCAGCAGTAGGGAAAATGTTAAGGAAAGGATATCATTAATGATGAAGACAAGGAAATTGAAAGCAGGAATGAGGGTATTGGCGGTATGCTTTACGGCGTTGACCGGTCTGGTGGGTTCGATTCCGGTATTGGCATATGAGAAGCCGATTATAGTGTTGGATCAAAGCGGAGAGAACATTAAGCATGGTACGCGATGGGAGGAGATTTTTGTAGAGGAAGGGTTCAAGGGAAGTGAGGAAGAGATGAACAGTCTGTTTGTGGATGTAGATGCAACGGATCTAAAAGAGCTTCCGGCTGAAAGTTATTTCCAGGATCTGCAGGGGAATATATACACCGGCGAGGGACGGCAGGAGCAGAAGGCGTGCAGCCATACATATGTGAATGGGACACAACATGAACATGAGAAGAGAGGGGATAGCTGTACCATATATGTTTATAATGCGAGAAGGTGCAGCAGATGTGGAAATGTGATAAATGAAAGTTTGGCGTATGAATTAAAGTATCCTAAATGCCCGCATTAAAATTTTTATAAGGAGTAGATGGAAAGTTGTAAATGAGTCGGAAAATATTTTTAGAAATAGTACATTGCTGGAAGGCTTGATCGAATACCCGAAGAATTCAAAGAGCAGATACAAAATAATACCGAAGTTCCGAAGCGTTTTTTAATTATTTAAGAAATCGAGGAACTCTGGGGGCTGATAATATGAGATATCAATGTTTCGGATATGCTTTGGTCACTCATTCGAAATATTGATGAAAAGGGGGAGCGCAGAAAAAAGGAGTTCCAAACCAGTGGAATAAAGTTGTAGGGTAACGATGACACCAACAAACGGTTGACAAAAATCGGTGTACTATATATAATAGTACTATGCTAAACAATAAGATTCTTAAAACGAAAAAGTGTGGAAAAGCGACGTCCAGGCAAATAGTATATCATTTTGAAAAAGGGCCACTTGCTTAGCAGTTAGGAGATTAGCTTATGTCTATTGGAATTCATTATGCAAATACAGGTTTGGTGAGACAGAATCATACCGTGATCAATGCAGTAAACAAGAAAGTGATCGGCTGTACCGAGAAGGAGTTAAAAGCGGTGTCATCCGGAACGATGAAAGCTGTCTCGGCGGAGGAATTAGAGACTATACGTAAGAATAAAGAGCAGTTTACATACATCTGCGAAATGGATCGCAGCGCGATCATGAATGCGCCCGGTGTTGGTATTAAGGCAGTCACAAGCGTTGCCAATAACAGTGGCAGCAGCAATACGGTTTACAATATAGACGGTGTTACTTTTACGGCTGCGGAGTTGAGTGCAAGCAGGGAAGTTATGAAGAATGCCATATCCATGCTGCCGACAAAAGGAAGTTCGCTGGATTATAAGGATTATGCGTCTATGGGAATTGCATCCAACATGGTAAGCAGCTATGCGCAAAAAAACCTGACACAAGAGCAGGCCGGAGTTATCAACCAGTTCATGGAAGAGTATTTGGACAGTATGGTGCAGGCGGAGAAGGAGAGGTACAGTGGTGAGAAGTATTTTATAGATCATACGGAAGATGGCGATCAGGGAGCACGAAATCAGTATTATAATGTGAGAAAAATAGACGACAGGAGAATGTATGCTGAACTGAGAGAAATGTTCTTAAGGGAATTGGGTCCGGTGGTCGGCGCCGGGTGGCTTGCGCGTTTGGATGATACGCTTGCGAGAATAGATAACGGAGAAGTTATCAGCCATGGGGTGCGCTCGGCGACGAATAGAAATGTTACATCAAAAGTAAAAGAGCTGTTTGCCGGTGTGGATCTGTATGATGAGGATGCCTTGAGTGAAACATATAAAGAATATCGGAAGCTTATGAAGGCTGTATATGATACTGTGGCAGGTACAAATGCTGGTAGTGGTATAGCGCAATGGCTGTTTGAGGATGTCAATGCTGCCGCATCAAAAATTTCCAATGCGAAGGCGGTAATTGATAATGTTGGCAGAAAGGTAAATTGCAGCGTTTAGTCAGGGTGACACTGTGTAACTTTTTGCTGCCAGAGTTTTATTGACTTTCCACCTTGTGTTTGCTGGAATATAAGCACAAAGTAAGTCTGTCGCTGACCGATATGTGGTGTATAAAAGATTGGGTCAAAAGTATAGTCCTTTGCCGTAAGGTGGAGGACTTTTTTACATAATCGAACAGATGGCGAAGAACTGTATTGCAATAAACTGTAATATTGTTATCAGAATAGTGATTGGGTACTTGACGCTGATCTTCAGGAAGGGGTATACTGTGGAAGGAAAAGTGAACCTGTTTACGCGGCCAGTGCTCGTACCATCTTTGATGGTCTGGAAATTGTCGGTGATACGGAACTTTGCGACAGATACTCTGGAAGATTCTTTGTTAGCTCCCTGAGCTTAAAAGGTGCGGAGCGGCAGCAGGAAGAAAACTGATAAAGTTGGATGATGTGGGAGAGTTCGCGATGGCTGGCGAGATACCGGAAAACAGACTGCTGATGTTATCCCGTTTTTCGCAAAACACTGCAGCAGGTCAAAGACAGGAATTATGCAGAGACATTGTTTGATGATGGGATGAGAATGATCCATAGCTATGGGATTGTGTGTTACAAAAAGTGCTGCAGGTTTTCTTTCGGATTAACTGTCATAAGTGCTGGAACGAGAAGCATTGGAACAACTATGATGCTTATACTGTATTGGCGATTATGCCTTTATTCGTAACTTTAGCACCCGTGTTTTATATGATATATCTGGTGGTATGGCAAGGGGTGAATTTAAGAGATGAAAAGAATTTTATCGGTCTTTATAAATCGAGATAACGCCGTGCGGATCATGGTGACGGCATTGTTTGCGGCATCTTCCCAGCCGCTGATCGCATGGAGCATGGCCGGACTCTCAGGAGCATTTCTGGACAGTGAATTGAGTTATGAGGCGTTGTTCAGAAATATACTGATCCTGTTATGCGCATTGTTTATTGCCTGGTTTGCAGATAATATCAAGGCAAATCTGTTACTGGACAGTGAGTTTGAATTGCGCAGGCAGGTCTTTGACAGTATTTACGCCATGCCTATTGATGAGTTTGAGAAAAAAGACAGCGGGGCGTATTACAATCAGATCGGGCGTGATACGCAGATCCTGTCCAGGGAACTTTTTGAGGGTACGCTGAAAGTGATCGTGAACGGCCTTAGTATCGGTCTGATAGCAGTGCTGCTGCTATATTGCCACTGGATGAGTTTTCTGATCATCCTTATTTTTTTGCTGCCTTTGACTGTTAACAATCTGCTGATGCCGCAGAAGATCGCTGCCTGCCAGGAACGGTCAATGAACACGCTGGTGGGGATGACGGTTAAGATCAAAGACCTGCTGAGCGGGTTTTTTACTGCCCGTTTCCAGGAAGGGGAGAAGCAGGTTTCCGAGAGTATGCATACGCACTTTGCAGCGGCAGCGGATGCGGAGAAACAGATCATGAAATTGTCTAACCTGAGCGGGCTTATCGCGAATGCCAGTGTAACGCTTTCGCAGTTTTCCGGGCTGTTTGTTGCCTTTTATCTCATGCGTTTGGGTAAGATTGACTTCCAGCAATTCGTATTGATCTTTCAGCTGGGGATGATAGTCAGTAATCCGGTGGTCAGTTTGATCAATGCGGTCATTTCCATCCGCTCTTCGCGTCCCTATATTGAGAATACGGAGAAGATCCTGGCAGGACATAAACACCGGGAAGATTTCCGGCTGGAGAAGGTGTGCAGTATAAAACTTGACGATGTATCATTTGTTTATCCTGAAAAGCAGCGCTGTGTTTTAAGTCATTTTAATTATTGCTTTGAGCAGGGCAGGAAATATCTGATCATTGGAGAAAGCGGCAGCGGCAAGACCACCTTGATCAAACTTTTGCTGGGGACGCTGCATCCCGGTTCCGGTCACATATATTATGACAGGATTGACCAACAGGAGCTTTCCCCTTCTGAAATTTACCATCATTCGGCGGTGGTGCCGCAGCAGGTTTATATTTTCGACGATACGATCAGGCGTAATCTTGATCTGAAGGGAACCTGTACGGATGAAGAACTGCTTGCGATAATCAGCAAAGTAAAACTCGACAGGTTTTTCGCCGCAAACGGATATACGCTTGATACACAGATCAGCAACGAGACCCTGCAGGTTTCCGGAGGCGAAAAGGCCCGGATCGGTCTGGCCAGAAGTTTGACGCTTCATAAGAGTATTGTCATTTATGATGAGGTGCTTTCCGGACTCGACCCGCAGAATGCAGAACTGATCGAGGATCTGCTCCTTGCGGACAATGAAAGGATCGTGATCCATATCGCACATAATTCATCGCCCGGCTACCAGGACAGATATGATGCTGTCGTGCGGCTTGCGATTCAAAGTGATTCGGAAGAGCAGATAGAATAGTGACTGAGGGTTTGTCAAGTTAAATGTGTAAGTTTTTTTATTTTTTATCAGCGGTTGTATAC
>OFFE01000108.1_pt1 | contig 70061 bp, 65 predicted proteins | sample 1521371 | NCBI WGS metagenome assembly OFFE01 (sample SAMEA3504131, study PRJEB24116) | mouse gut metagenome | biome: mouse gut; feature: mouse-associated habitat; material: faeces | place: Denmark | collected 2011 | reverse complement strand
TTGCACAGGCTATTATGGAAAATCCGGATATTCTGATTTTGGATGAGCCAATGAATGGTTTGGACAATCAGGGCGTGAAAGAGGTCAGAGAAATCCTTCTAAACTTAAAGGAGGAGGGGAAATCGATTATTTTGGCAAGTCATAACAAAGAGGATATAGAAGCGCTGTGCGATAAAGTGTATGAGATGGATCATGGAAAGCTGACTGAGAAAAAGGCAATTGACCGCGTCTGATACCGGAAGAAATTTCATGTCCCAAATAGAGCAGTTCATGCCAAACATATGAAAAATCTATGGGTATTGGCGATATACCAAATGGAAGCTATTTTTAAGATCAGAAAGGAAAGGTGTTCTATATGTCCATGGAGATTACGAACAATTATAGCAATTATGCGGGAAATGGCAAAAATATTGTCAAAAATAATGGGAACACGAGAGAAAGTAATGTGACTACAAGCACAGTGGAGCTGAAAACCTCGAAACCCGGCGTAACGAGAACGGAGCAGATTAAGACGGGGTATAGCAGCGTAAATGACTATTCCAGATACTTACAGGGTAAATACAGTTATATGAATACGGGGACAACTTCCATGCAGGGTATTCCAACGACGGTAAACGTATCGGGGGCGTTTCTGAAAAAGTGTATGAATGACCCGGAAAAGGCGAAATATCTGGAAGAAAATCTGGCGGCGCTGCCGGATTGTGTATCTTATGCAAAATCTCATGCGCTGGGAACCGTGACAAGCATATCTTACGAAATTGACGCTAACGGGAATATTACAGGTATTATGTCCGGAACAAATGATCCGGACGGAAAGATAGCAAGAGAAAATGCAGAAAGGAAAGCAGCCGAGGAAAAAGCAGCTAAAAGACGGGCAGTAGAAGAAAAGGCGGCGGAAAGACGGGCAGAGAAAAAAACAGCCGTAGAAGCAAGGAAAGAAACGGGCAAATATACGATAAATGCTGCGGGTACGGATATAAATGACGTTACGCAGAATATCATAGCTGCTTTTTCGGGTACATCTGCGCCGACAGGAGCAAGTTTTGATAGAAAGGCGTGATGAACTTTTCACCAAAAAGAATTGGAAAAAATATTTACAGGGGTGACAGCGGCAAAAAGCAAATTGGAAATGGTTCGCTTGGCATGAGGCACCGAAGGGACCGGATCGAGTGCTTTTACGGAAAATAGAGAACGTAAGTTCGCAAAGAAAAAATGCTTGACACCTGATTGCTTCCTGTGTTATTCTACCCAAAGTGATGCGGCTGGCGCAGCCGCGTATCCATGGTATTTTTACGCCTGACGATTGCCGGAGGTCAAAATGGAAGAAAAGCTCATACAGGCATATCTTTATGATTTTTACGGAGAATTGTTAAATGCCCGTCAGAGAAACATATACGAGGATTTTTATTTCAACGATCTGTCTTTGGGAGAAATTGCCGCGGAGAAAGGGATCAGCAGGCAGGGCGTTCACGATTCGGTCAAACGGTCGGTTCGGGCGTTGGAAAGTTATGAGGAAAAGCTTCATCTGGTGGGAAAATTTCTTTGCATCAGAGATAAGGTAGGAAAAATCCAGGATCTGGCAGGATCCTGCGACGGGAATAATCTGGAAACTATGAAAGCGGAAATCCGTAAGATTTCCAATGAAATATTAGAGGAATTATAGTATGGCATTTGATAATCTGTCCGAAAAACTGCAGAATGTATTTAAAAACTTAAGAAGCAAAGGAAGATTAACGGAAGACGATGTAAAAGCCGCTTTAAAAGAGGTAAAGATGGCGCTTTTGGAAGCGGACGTCAATTTCCGAGTCGTCAAGCAGTTTGTCAAAACGGTTCAGGAACGTGCGATCGGTCAGGATGTGATGAACGGATTAAATCCCGGCCAGATGGTAATCAAGATCGTAAATGAAGAAATGGTCGCGCTGATGGGGTCTGAGACGACGGAAATTGCCGTGAAGCCGGGCGGCGAGATCACCGTGATTTTGATGGCGGGCTTACAGGGTGCCGGAAAGACGACGACGACGGCAAAAATCGCTGGAAAATTCAAGCAGAAGGGCAAACGTCCGCTTCTTGCGGCATGCGACGTATACCGGCCTGCGGCGATCGAGCAGCTTCAGATTAACGGAACGAAACAGGGCGTGGAAGTGTTTTCCATGGGCGATAAGAATCGGCCGGTGGATATTGCAAAAGCAGCGGTTTTGCATGCGCAGAAGCATAATTTTAATATGGTAATCATAGATACGGCGGGACGCCTGCATATTGATGAAGATATGATGGATGAATTAGCGTCGATCAAAGCGGCGGTCGATGTGTCGCAGACGATTCTTGTGGTAGACGCCATGACGGGGCAGGATGCCGTCAACGTTGCCGGGATGTTTGAAGAAAAGATCGGCATCGACGGCGTCATTTTGACGAAACTAGACGGAGATACCCGGGGAGGCGCAGCGCTTTCCATTCGCGCCGTAACCGGCAAGCCGATTCTCTATGTCGGTATGGGAGAAAAACTTTCCGATCTGGAACAGTTTTATCCGGACCGTATGGCTTCGAGGATTCTCGGCATGGGCGATGTCCTGACGATGATCGAAAAGGCGCAGGAAGCGATTGACGAAGAAGAAGCCAAAAAACTGGAACAGAAGATGAAAAAAGCGGAGTTTGATTTTGAGGATTATCTAAGCTCCGTGTCCCAGATGAAAAAAATGGGAGGGCTTTCCAGTATTTTGGGTATGATGCCCGGCATGGGACAGATGAAAATGCCGGATTTTGATGAAGCGGAAGCAGAAAAAGGAATGAAGCGGACGGAATCGATCATTTTTTCGATGACGCCGGAAGAAAGGAAAAACCCTTCGCTGCTCAATCCCAGCCGGAAACGCAGAATTGCAGACGGCGCAGGCGTGGATATCGCGGAAGTCAACCGCCTGGTCAAGCAGTTTGAACAGGCAAGAAAGATGATGAAACAGATCCCGGGCATGATGGGAGGCAAGCGGGGCAAAAGGGGAAGATTCCATTTGCCGTTTTAAACGAGATGAAAGCAAAATAGCTTTGATCATAAAATAATCAGGTTCAGGAGGTGAATGAAGATGGCAGTTAAAATCAGATTAAGAAGAATGGGAAAAAAGAAAGCTCCTTTCTATAGAATCATCGTAGCAGATTCGAGATCTCCAAGAGACGGAAGATTTATCGAGGAAATCGGCACTTATGATCCGACGAAAGATCCCACAGAATACCGTGTCAACGAAGAGCTGGCGAAGAAATGGCTGGCAAACGGCGCGCAGCCGACCGATACAGTAAGCAGAATTTTCAAAGCGGCAGGAATTGAAAAATAAGAGGTGTCAGTTAGATGAAAGAATTAGTTGAAGTAATTGCAAAATCACTGGTTGATTACCCGGAACAAGTTGTCGTGACCGAGACCGAAACGGATCGGGCCATCGTATTGGAACTGCGCGTTGCGCAGTCCGATATGGGCAAAGTAATCGGCAAGCAGGGACGTATTGCAAAAGCAATTCGTTCCGTTGTAAAAGCAGCAGCCTCAAAGGAAGAAAAGAGAGTTACTGTTGATATTGTGCAGTAATGGCATAGGGAGGGATACTATGAGTAAAAAACCAACCGTACTTATGATATTAGATGGTTTTGGATTAAACGAAAAAACCGAAGGCAATGCCATCGCACAGGCAAATACCCCTACGCTTGATAAACTGATGCAGGAGTATCCTTTTGTAAAGGGATATGCCAGCGGTTTGGCGGTCGGACTTCCGGACGGGCAGATGGGCAATTCCGAGGTTGGACATTTAAATATGGGCGCCGGAAGAATTGTATATCAGGAACTGACAAGGATCACAAAAGAAATCGAAGACGGTGATTTTTTCCGGAATCCGGAATTATTAGAGGCAGTGGCAAACGTGAAGAAAAACGGCTCCGACCTGCATTTTTACGGGCTTCTTTCTGACGGCGGCGTTCACAGCCACAATACGCACCTGTATGGCTTGCTCGAGCTTGCAAAGCGGGAAGGCGTAGAAAACGTCTATGTACATTGTTTTCTGGACGGAAGAGATACGTCTCCGACCTCCGGCAAAGGATTTATCGAAGCGCTGGAAGCAAAGATGAAAGAAATCGGCGTCGGAAAAATCGCGTCGATCTGCGGACGCTATTACGTGATGGACAGAGATAACCGCTGGGACCGCGTAGAAGCCGCTTATAAGATGCTTACGCTGGGCGAAGGCGTTACCGCAGACAGTGCGGCAGAGGCAATCAGCGCTTCTTATGCAGACGATAAAACGGATGAGTTTGTGCTGCCGACGGTTATTTTAGAAAACGGCGCGCCTGTTGCGACGATTAAGGATAAAGACAGCATCGTGTTTTTCAATTTCCGTCCGGATCGGGCAAGAGAGATTACGAGGACGTTTTGTGCCGATACGTTTGACGGTTTTGACAGAGGACCGAGAAAAGACGTTACGTATGTCTGCTTTAGTGAATATGACGTAACGATTCCAAATAAAAAGATCGCTTTCAAAAAGGTAGAACTGAAAAATACATTCGGGCAGTTTCTGGCAGATAACGGGAAGACCCAGGCAAGAATTGCAGAAACAGAAAAATACGCGCACGTTACCTTTTTCTTTAACGGCGGCGTAGAAGAGCCGAATCCGGGAGAAGAGAGGATTCTTGTCAATTCTCCGAAGGTTGCCACATACGACCTGCAGCCGGAGATGAGCGCTCCTTTGGTGTGCGACCGGCTGGTGGAATCGATCACGTCCGGCAAATACGATGTGATCATCATCAATTTTGCAAATCCCGATATGGTAGGTCATACCGGGGTACTGGATGCTGCGGTAAAAGCCTTAGAAACGGTTGACGGCTGCGTAGGCAGGGCTGTGGAAGCATTGCTTGATGTGGATGGACAGATGTTTATCTGCGCAGATCACGGAAATGCGGAGCAGCTGGTTGATTATGTGACCGGCGGAAGCTTTACGGCACATACGATTAATCCGGTTCCGTTTATTCTGGTAAATTACGATCCGGAATATACGTTGCGGGAAGGCGGATGCCTTGCGGATATCGTTCCGACGATGATTGAAATGATGGGAATGGAACAGCCGGCAGAAATGACGGGGAAATCATTGCTGATCAAAAAATAAAAGTTTATCAGACAGGGTATGTGTGTAAATGCATATCCTGTTTTTTATTTCACAGGAAAGTGCGTCCTGTGAAACAAAAATGCTCCGCGGGAACCGCACTGCTGCAGGCATATAAAAAAATGTTGATGATATCGTCGGAAGAGGTTATACTAATAGAGAAAAAGATGTTACAGGACTTTTGGATTTCCGGTTTCCAAAATATTCATAGTCTGTTATAATAAATCATTATATCATTTAGGAGGCATGTATGGCTGAGGATCGAAAAGGATTTAAAATCAAAGAAGATAAATTGGGCGAAGTAAAGATTGCAGACGAGGTGGTGGCAATCATTGCGGGACTTGCTTCTACGGAGGTGGAAGGCGTAAGTTCAATGGCAGGCAATATCACAAATGAGCTGGTAAGTAAACTTGGAATGAAGAATCTTTCCAAAGGAATCCGCGTAGACGTATCGGACGGGGTGGTACGCGTCGACGTGGCGCTGAATATCGCGTATGGCTATGCCATTCCGGATGTATCCGCAAAGGTACAGGAAAAAGTGAAGTCAGCGATCGAAAATATGACGGGACTTGACGTGTCCGGAGTCAATGTCAGGATAGCCAGTGTGGACATGGGGAAACGCAAGTAAGGGTGTCGGACGGCACCTTTTTTCTATAAGGAGAATCAAATGACAAGAAGAGAAATCAGGGAGCAGATTTTTCAGATTCTGTTCCGCATTGATTTTTACCAGGAAGCAGAATTTTTAGAGCAGCTGGATGAATATGCAAAAGAGCAGGAAGCGTCGGAGGCCGACGCGGCTTATATGCAGGATAAGATTCGTGCGGTTGCCGAAAAAGTGACGGAGATCGATGAAATGATCAACGCGGTTACCAAAGGATGGAAAACGGGGCGCATGGGAAAAGTGGATCTGACGCTGCTGAGGCTTGCCGTTTATGAAATTAAATTTGAAGAAGAGATCCCTACGGGCGTTGCAATCAACGAAGCGGTTGAGCTGGCAAAGAAATACGGAACAGACGGTTCGTTTTCCTTTATCAACGGCATTCTGGCAAAGATCGCATGAAACGGAACGCATATTCTGTCACACAGGTGAACGCATACGTCAGAAATATGTTTGCGCAGGATTTTATGTTGCGTTCTATCTGCATCAAAGGTGAAATTTCCAACTGTAAATATCATTCATCCGGTCATATTTATTTTACATTGAAAGATGACAGGGCGGCGATTTCCGCCGTTTTGTTTGCAGGAAACCGGGGAGGGCTTACGTTTCGGATGCGGGAAGGCGACCAGGTACTCGTGACCGGCTCTGTCGAAGTGTATGAACGGGACGGCAGGTATCAGCTTTATGCAAAAGAAATCGAACGGGACGGGGAAGGCAGCCTGTATTTGAAGTTTGAAGCGTTAAAGCGGGAACTTTTGGAGATGGGGATGTTTGCCGAAGAATATAAAAAGCCGATACCCCGATATATTCGCACGCTTGGGATCGTGACGGCGCCTACAGGAGCGGCCGTCCGGGATATCCAGAATATTGCTGCAAGGAGAAATCCATATGTGCAGCTTCTTTTGTATCCTGCCCGGGTACAGGGAGACGGAGCGGCGGAGAGTATTGTAAACGGCATCCGCGCATTAGATTGCATGGGCGTAGATGTCATCATTGCGGGAAGAGGCGGAGGCTCCATCGAAGACTTGTGGGCGTTCAATGAAGAATGCGTGGCGCGGGCAATATTTGAATGCCAAGCCCCCGTGATTTCTGCAGTCGGACATGAAACGGATACGACGATTGCTGATTTTGCCGCGGATCTGCGCGCGCCTACGCCTTCTGCGGCTGCAGAACTTGCGGTGTATGATATCTTTGAACTGTTGGAAGAGTTTTCGTATCTGCGTCACCGTTTGTGCAGCCGGATGGAGCAAAAGCGGGAAGCGGTAAAGAGCCGCTATCTGGAACTGTCGCATCTGGTTTGGGCAGGCAATCCTAAGAACAGGATTCATCAAAAAAGACAGTATGCCGTCAGTCTGGAGGAGAAGCTGCATCATACGATGCGGGAGAAACTGACGGAGCTGAAACATCGGACGGGAATGCTTGCCGGGCGTTTAGACGGCGTATCTCCGGCAAAGAAATTAAGCCAGGGACTTGCATATGTAACGGATCAAAACGGAACGCGGGTCGGCGATGCGGCGGGGGTTCGTCCGGGGGAGACTATCGGCATCCGGTTTCGGGACGGAACCGTTTCGGCGAAAGTTTTGGAAGTAAACGCGATACCGGAAGAGACGGAAAGGGAAAGGAATGGCAGAGGAAAAGGAAATTTCTTTAGAGGAATTGATGGAAGAAATCGAGACGATTTTGGATAAAATGGAAGAGAAAGATCTTTCGCTGGAAGATTCATTTCGGTTATATGAAGACGGAATGAAGAAGCTGAAGCTGTGCAGCGATAAGATCGACCAGGTAGAAAAAAAGATGCTTGTGATCAGCGGCGAAGGCGGATTGGAAGTATTTGAGTAGCGGAGGGCGCGAAGATGAATATACAGCTAGAGATTGAGCAGAGGATACAGGAAATCGAAGCGGTCCTGAAAAAATATCTGCCCAAAGAAGAAGGATATCAAAAGACGGTTCTGGAGGCGATGAACTACAGTGTACTGGCGGGCGGCAAGAGGCTGCGCCCGATGCTGATGTTTGAGACCTATCGTTTATTCGGCGGCAGCGGACGGATCATAGAGCCTTTTGCCGCGGCGATTGAAATGATACACACCTACTCTTTGGTTCATGACGATCTTCCGGCAATGGATAACGACGAATACCGCCGGGGAAAAAAGACGACGCACGCCGTTTACGGGGAGGCTATGGGTATTTTAGCCGGAGATGCGCTGCTGAATTTTGCCTATGAGACTGCGGCGGAAGCGCTTACGATGGAAGAAGGAACAAAGACTGCGGGAAAAGCCTTTGTGATCTTGGCAAAAAAAGCCGGCGTATACGGAATGGTCGGCGGTCAGACGGTAGATGTGGAGTCGGAAGGCTGCGATATTTCAAAAGAAAAACTGGATTTTATTTACCGGCTGAAAACAGGAGCGTTGATCGAATCGGCTATGGTAATCGGCGCTGTTTTGGCGGGCGCAAAAGAAGACGAGCAAAAGACGGTGGAACGGGCGGCTGGTAAGATCGGACTGGCGTTTCAGATTCAGGACGATATTTTAGACGAGACAAGCTCCCTTGCGGTTCTGGGCAAGCCGGTAGGCAGCGACAGGAAAAATAAAAAATCCACGTATGTTGCATGGGAGGGAATCGAAAAAGCCGGCCAGGAAGTCAAACGGCTGTTTGCAGAAGCGATGGAAGAGCTGGATTCGCTTTCTTTGGACCACCCGTTTTTGTCTGAATTATTACGATATTTAATACATCGGGAAAAATAGAGGTGCCGTGTATGGTATTAGATAAGATAAAGCAGGAGAATGATATTAAGGCATTGAGTAAAGAGGAATTGCCGGTTCTGGCGGAAGAGATCCGGGAATTTCTGATACAAAAAATATCGGTTATGGGCGGACATTTAGCTTCCAATCTGGGAGCAGTGGAATTGACGATGGCGCTCCATCTTGCGTTTGAATTGCCAAAAGATAAAATTATATGGGATGTAGGACATCAGTCTTATACGCATAAAATTCTGACCGGACGCAGAGAGGGATTTGATCAGCTGCGGAAATTCGGCGGAATGAGCGGTTTTCCCAAAAGGAAAGAAAGCGCCTGCGACTGCTTTGATACCGGTCACAGTTCGACATCGATTTCGGCAGGTCTCGGCTATGCGCAGGCCAGGCAGATCAAAGGGGAAGACTATAAGGTGATTTCCGTAATCGGAGACGGCGCGCTCACTGGCGGCATGGCGTTTGAGGCGCTGAATAATGCGTCTCGCATGCGCTCTAATTTTATGATTGTCTTAAACGACAATAAAATGTCGATTTCGGAAAATGTCGGAGGGCTTTCCAGGCATTTGAATTTTCTGCGGACAACGGAATCGTATCAGGAGATTAAGACGGGGGTTGCCAATTCTTTAAGTAAGATTCCGGTCTACGGAGAGCGGATCGTTGAGAAAATCCGGAAGACAAAGAGCGGAATCAAGCAGTTGATCGTACCGGGAATGTTGTTTGAAAATATGGGGATTATGTATTTGGGACCCGTGAACGGGCACGATATCACCGGAATGGCGAAGGTATTCCGTGAGGCATCCAAATACCAGGGTCCGGTATTGATTCATGTGCTTACCCGAAAAGGGAAAGGATATCTTCCGGCAGAACGCCATCCGGCTAGATTTCATGGGGCGGAGCCGTTTCATATAGAAACGGGACTGCCGCAGAAAAAACGGGAAAAGGCCAATTATACGGACGTATTTTCGACGGTGATGTGCAAATTGGGCAGTCGGAACGAGAATGTCGCTGCGGTAACGGCAGCCATGGCGGACGGGACCGGTTTAAAAAGATTCGGCAGACAGTTTCCGGACCGTTTTTTCGACGTCGGGATTGCGGAGGAGCATGCCGTTACGTTTGCCGCCGGGCTGGCGGCTGCAGGATTAAAGCCTGTCGTGGCAGTGTATTCTTCGTTTTTGCAGAGAGCGTACGATCAGATTCTGCATGATGTCTGTATTCAGAATCTTCCGGTCGTATTTGCCGTTGACCGGGCGGGTCTGGTCGGAAGCGACGGAGAAACGCATCAGGGGATCTTTGATCTTTCTTATCTTTCTTCGATTCCGAATATGACGGTTTTGGCGCCGAAAAACAAGTGGGAGCTTTCGGATATGATAAAATTTGCCGCGGATTTTCCGGCTCCTGCTGCAATCCGTTATCCCAGAGGGGAAGCGTATGACGGATTAAAGGAATTTCGGGAGCCGATCGTATATGGTAAAAGTGAGATGCTCTATAAAGAAAGCAAAATTGCGCTGGTGGCCATAGGCAGCATGGTAAAAACGGCGGCGGCCGTGCGGGAAGGGCTGCACGAACGGGGATATTCGGCAACGCTTGTCAACGCAAGGTTTGCCAAACCACTGGACGAAGAGATGCTGACGGGACTGGCGGCAGGCCATAAACTGATCGTTACCATGGAAGAAAATGTGATAAACGGCGGATTCGGAGAGCATGTGACGGAATTTTTCTCCAGCCGCAGACTTAAAAACCGCATATTGAATATCGCAATTCCGGATACTTACGTGGAACACGGAAATACGGAAATTTTGTGCAGGGAATTAAAACTGGATGCGGCAAGCATATGCGAACGCGTGATCCGGGAATATATATAAAAGAACAGGATAAGCAATGAAAGAGAGATTGGATCTATTATTGGTCAGCCGAAACTTAGCGCCGTCAAGGGAAAAAGCAAAGGCGATGATCATGGAAGGCAATGTATTTGTCGAAAATCAGAGAGAAGATAAAGCCGGGAGCATGTTTCCGAGCGATTGTAAGATTGAAATTCATGGAAGTACATTAAAATATGTCAGCCGCGGCGGATTAAAACTGGAGAAGGCGATCCTTCGTTTCGGTACTGCGCTGTCCGGTAAAATATGTATGGATATCGGCGCTTCTACCGGAGGGTTTACGGACTGCATGCTGCAAAACGGCGCCAAGAAAGTTTATGCGGTAGACGTAGGCTACGGGCAGTTTGCATGGAAGCTTAGAACCGACGACCGGGTGGTCTGTATGGAAAAAACGAATATCCGTTACGTGACGCCCTCTGATCTTTCGGACTGCCTGGATTTTGCGTCCGTAGACGTATCTTTTATTTCTCTTACGAAAGTCTTAGAGCCGGTACAAAAGCTTTTGACAGACGACGGGGAAATGGTCTGTCTGATCAAGCCCCAGTTTGAGGCAGGAAGAGAGAAAGTCGGAAAAAAGGGCGTTGTACGGGATAAGGACGTACACAAAGAGGTGATCACAAAAGTGGCGTCGTTTGCAAAAACAATCGGATTTGCGGTTCTGGATCTGGATTATTCACCGATTAAGGGTCCGGAGGGCAATATAGAATATCTGCTGTATATCAAAAAGAACGGGGAAGGAAGCGTAGAAGATGCCGATATTGACCGGACGGTGGAAGAGGCACATGCTGCGCTGGACAAAAAGAAATGAAAGATTTTTGCATCATCACCAATCCCTGCAAGGATAAGGATTACTGTCTGACCAAGGAAATGAAATCGCTGATCGAATTAAAGGGAGGAAGCTGCCAGGTGATCCGGGAGGGAGAAGAAATTCCGGCATCGGCGGAGGGTATTTTTGTGCTTGGAGGAGACGGGACATTAATCCGTGCCGCAGGTATTGCGTCAAAAAAAAATATTCCGCTCATCGGTGTGAATTTAGGACATTTGGGATATCTGTGCGAACTGGAAGAAAACACGATTTGTACTGCTATCGAAGAGATCATGCTGGGAAATTATATCATTGAAGAGCGCATGATGTTAAGCGGAGAAGAAGGCGCCGGCAGCAGCCCGAAGCGTTCTTCGGATCGGAAGAAGGAGGGAACGACCGCACTGAACGATGTGGTGATCTGCAGAAAAGGAGCGATGCAGCTGGTAGAGCTGATCGTATCCGTCAATGGGGAATATTTAAATACATACCGGGCGGACGGCATTATTATTGCAACTCCGACAGGTTCTACCGGTTACAGTATGTCGGCAGGCGGTCCGATCGTAGATCCGAAAGCACGCATGATACTCGTCACGCCGATCAATGCCCATAACCTGAATGCAAAGAGCATTGTCTTAGATGCAAACGACCATATTACGGTTGCGTTAAAAGGCAGGCGGCCGGTCAGAAACGAAAGCGTCGACGTAAATTTTGACGGGGAATGGGCATCTGAGCTGCTTCCCGGAGATTATGTCACGATCTGCGCCGCAAAGCAGAAAGCGAAAATCATAAAGTTAAGCAGGCTTAGTTTTTTGGAAATATTGAGAAGAAAGATGCAGGGTTATTGAATGAAATCGAAAAGACATACCAGGATTTTAGAGTTAATCCAACTACATGAAATCTCAACACAGGAAGAACTTTCCGACTATCTGAAAGCAGAAGGATATCAGGTGACGCAGGCGACCGTCTCCAGAGACATACGAGAACTGAAGCTGACAAAAGTTTCCATGGGAAACGCAAAGCCAAGGTATGCCGCAGTTGCAGAAAATACGGAAGATTTAAAAGAAAAATATAACCATGTGTTTCAAAACGGTTTTGTTTCGATGGATATGGCGCAGAATATTCTGGTGGTAAAAACCGTATCTGGCATGGCGATGGCGGTAGCCGCAGCGCTGGACGCCATGGAATGCCATGAGATTGTCGGAAGCATTGCCGGAGACGATACGATCATGTGCGCGGTTCGTACGACAGAGGATACCGTAACGCTGATGGAACGTCTGAAAAAAATTGTTGAGGATACCTAAAGGAGAATCTATGTTACAAAATTTATATGTCAAAAACCTTGCGTTGATCGATGAAGCCGAAGTGGAATTTCAACCGGGGCTTAATATCATGACCGGAGAAACGGGAGCCGGAAAATCGATCATTATCGGTTCTGTCAGCCTTGCACTGGGAGGAAAGCTCCCGAAAGAAATGATCCGTAAGAACGCGCCGTACGGCTTTGTGGAGCTGACATTTTCCGTTACGGATGAAAAATTAAAACAAACGCTTCAGACGATGGATATTTTTTTGGAAGACGACTCCCTGATTTTAAGCAGAAGAATGACAAACGGAAGAAGCGTTTCAAAGATCAACGGAGAAAGCGTTCCCGCTTCCAAAGTAAAAGAAGTAGCGGGGCTTTTGATTGACATTCATGGACAGCATGAACATCAGTCGCTGCTGGTGAAGAAAAATCATCTGAATATTCTGGATGCGTATGCGAAAAACCGTCTGCAGAAAGAAAAGGATCTGTTAAAAGATGCGTTTGAAATTTATAAAAAATGCAAAAAAGAGCTGGAAGAAGCAAGCCTTGACGCCGCGGAACGGGAACGGGAAATTTCTTTTCTGGAATATGAAATAAACGAAATAGAAGAAGCGGCGCTGCTTAGCGGCGAAGACGATCAGCTGGAGGCGGATTATCGGAGGCTGCTGCACGGGCAGAAGATCATGGAAGCCGTTTCCGGCGCATATGAAAAGACAAGCGAAGGGTTTGGGTCTGCGACAGAACAGATTTCTCATGCGCTGAAAAATTTGTCGGGCGTATCCGAGTATGATGAAACGTTAGCGGGGTTTGAGAACCAGTTAACGGAAATTGACAATCTTTTGAATGATTTTAACCGGGAAATCGCAGACTATATTTCAGATACGTCTTTTGACGAAGAGACGTTTGCAGAAACGGAACGGCGCCTGGATCTGGTCAACCATCTGAAGGCGAAATACGGATCTACGGTCGATGAAATATTAAAAGAATGCGGCAGGAAAAAAGAGCGCCTGGAAAAGCTTGCCGATTATGACGCTTATCTGAATCGCCTGCAGCAGGAATTTAAAACGAGCGAACAGGAAGTGAAACGGTACTCGGATCTTGTTTCGGACATTCGAAAAGAAGCTGCCGGTGAGCTGACACAGGCCATCATCAGCCAGCTGAAAGATTTGAATTTTCCGGATGTTTCCTTTTCCATGGATTTTAAAAAAATGGATCGTTTTACGGCAAACGGCTATGACGACGCCGAATTTCTGATTTCTGCAAATCCCGGGGAACCGCAGAAATCATTGGAAAAAATTGCCTCGGGCGGAGAGCTTTCCAGAATTATGCTGGCAATGAAATCCGTTCTGGCGGATACGGATGCGGTCGGCACGCTGATCTTTGATGAAATTGATACCGGAATCAGCGGAAGAACGGCGCAGATGGTGTCGGAAAAAATGAATGCGCTCGGCAGAAGCCATCAGATCATATGCATCACGCATCTGCCGCAGATTGCAGCTATGGCGGACAGCCATTATGTCATTGAAAAATCGGTAGAAAACCAGACGACGATATCGACAATCCGTCCGCTTTCCCAACAGGAAAGCATCGGAGAGCTTGCCCGGATGTTAGGCGGCGTAAAAATTACGAATACCGTATACAAAAGTGCAGAGGAAATGAAAGAATTGGCAGCAAATACAAAAAAAACATTGGGTGAACGATAGAAATCCGTACATACTAAGAGGGATACAAACGACTTGTATCCTTCTTTTTTTGCATGTAAATCATGCAAATGCTGAAAAACTGCCGTCCGCCGGCTTTTTTTCTGCCTGAGTTTTTAAGCGGAGAAAGCGGCGTATTCTGTCGGTATTTTTTACGGAAAGGGGTTTTATCAAATGTGTTATCATAAATTTCAAAGGCACAGGAAACGATGGTTTCTAGCGGCTTTTGCCTGTTTTTTGCTGTTTGCGGCAAACCTGCTGTATGATTCCATACCGGATGAAATCTATGCGGTGTACGGGGAAGACGAACACGTCGAATTTCCCGTTCCGGTTACGGTGGAAAAGAAAGAATCCAGCGTTCCGGTGTTTCGGGATCACACACAGGCCAAGCAAACCAGTTACATTGGGCAGGACTATCTTCTGACCTGTAAATTTTTAAATCTGATTCCTGTAAAAGAAGTGTCCGTACATGTAGTGGCGAAAGATTATGTTATGCCTTCCGGAAAGCCGATCGGCATCTATACGAAAACCAGCGGCATTTTGATTATCGGAACCGGGAAAGTAACGGCGTCGGACGGATTAAATTACGAACCTGCCGATCAGATTGTTCAGGGCGGAGATTATATTCTGACCGTAAACGGAACCGAGGTTTCCGAAAAAGAAGAATTGGTCGATCTGGTGAACGCATCCGGCGGCAATCCGGTTGTGCTCGGGATTCTGCGTGATAACGAAACGATAGAGGTTAAGATAGAGCCGATCCCGTTAAAAGACGGTACGTATAAGCTCGGCATCTGGGTCAGAGACGATATGGCGGGCGTGGGTACGATGACTTATATCAGACAGAATCTGGAATTCGGGGCTCTTGGGCATCCGGTCAGCGACGGCGATACGGGAAGCATGATCCGGCTGGCGGAGGGAGCCGTTTATGATACCGATATTGTAGGAATTGTCAAAGGCAAGGACGGTACGCCCGGAGAACTGACGGGGGTCATCAATTATAAAGAAGAATACTGCCTTGGGACGATCCGGGAAAATACCAAAACAGGGATTTACGGAACACTGAACCGGATTCCGGGGGAGATGGAAGACGCCTATGTAGAAGTGGGAATGAAGCAGGAGATTCATACGGGCGAGGCGTATATTTGTTCTGCTTTGGACGGCGACCTCCGGCAGTACCGGATTGAAATTGACGAGATTGATTTCAATCATCAGGAAGAAAATAAAGGCATTTTATTTCATGTAACCGACGAAAAGCTGCTGAATGAAACGGGCGGGATTGTGCAGGGCATGAGCGGAAGCCCGATTTTGCAGGATGGGAAAATTATCGGGGCGGTGACGCATGTGTTTATATCAGACGCGACCAAAGGGTATGGGGTGTTTATTGAGAAGATGCTGGAGCATTGACAAAGGCAGCATAGGAGCAAAAGAAGAGTGAGATCCTGGAAGTTTTATTTGCTGGAAGCTCGCTCTTCTTTTGCTGTCTGGCATAGGGAAAAATAAGAATATCTGTAATTGTAAAATCCTGTATTGAAAAACAAACAGTCTTTTGATACAATAAAATTTATAAAATAAGCAAATCATACATTTGAAAGGTGAAAAAAATGGATTTCAATCATGAGATAAAAGAGTTTTTGGACGTTATAAGGAAGGAGAAAGGAGAAGCAACTAAAAATACATATAAAAGTAAAATATATGCATTTTATGAATTTGTTTTATTAGAACTTAGAGAGTCAGATGTTACCTATATTTGTTTCTTAAATGTTATGAGTAAGGATAAATTATTACAAGGTGTTGAATATTATGTGAAAGCCGGTAATCTGAAAAGCAGAGCTGCAGTAGATGTATACTTTTCTGTATTGGGGAATTTCTATAAATTTCTTTCAAATAAGTATGGAAAAACAAATGATTATTTTCAGGATAATATAAAAAAAGTAGAATTTAAAGAATCATTTGAGAAAAAAATAAAGGATTTAGGCTTACGGGATTCTGATTCACAAGAGCCAATAGGGAGAGAAATGGCGGAGAAAATTTTAGAAGAGTGTGATAAAATTATTGATGGTATAGATATTGAAAAAATATTGAGTAAAGAGAAAGGGGTTTATTCAAACTATATTTCGTCTCTGATTACAAAATTAGTTTTGGTATATGGGCTCAAAAATGATGCTATTAGAAAATTGAAAATTAATGATTATAATGATCAGTTAAATGATTTGATAATCAACAATTATAGAGTACACTTGCCAGATGGACTGGCAATGCAAATGAAAAAATATAGAGAAATTAGAAAGAGGTTTTTAGAAAAATATAAAATTAAAAGTAACAGATTATTTTTTGATGATTACGATATTGACAAAGAATTAGATAATACAAAAATGTATATTGTTCTAAAAAAAGTGATGGGTAATATGCAGGCGGGAGGAGTGGCTAAATATGCTATTATTCAATTATTGAGGGAAAATATACCAGCTTATATCATTAGTGATTTTACAAATTATAAAGAAGATGTTTTAGACTATTGTCAAGAACAGGTAGATGCAGAAAGAGGCTTGTCTTTATTAAGTGAAAAAAGCCGGATATTAGATTCGGCTCTGCGGAAAAATGACTTATTTGATGTCATGTAGTCGGCATATTCAGGAGAGAAAGAAGGTGACATTCTATGACTGTGAAAGATATAATATCCGGCGAATCAGAGTTTATTGAGTTTAAACAGGAAGTTCCGAAAAAAAGTGAAGTATATATGAAAACTGTAGTTGCATTTGCAAATGGCAGTGGAGGAAAAATCGTGTTTGGAGTGGAGGATGGTACATTTAAGGTTGTTGGAATTAATCAGGAAGATGCTTTTTCCATAATGGATGGAATTACTTCTGCAATCTGTGACAGTTGTTCACCTATGATAGTGCCAATTATGACACTGGCTTCTGTTGAGGAAAAAGTTGTGATCGTCGTTCATATCATGCCGGGCAGTCAGCGCCCATACTATCTTACGGCAAAGGGAAAAGAAAATGGAACGTATATCCGCGTGTCAGGAACTACTCGTCCAGCAGATTCGTTTGTGTTAAAAGAATTGGAGTTCGAGGGTGTCAATCGGTGTTTTGATCAGACCTATGCGGCACCGGAAGCAAGTGTCACAGAGGATGAGATTAACTGCCTGTGCAATAAGATGTATCGATATGCAGTGGAACATTGCAGAACGGAAGAAGCGGCAGAGAGGATTCGTCCATTAACAAAGCAAAATCTGTTGAGTTGGGGATTTTTGGTAAAACAGGGAGATACTTATTATCCTACAAATGCGTTTCTGCTTATGTCACGTAATGTACTTCCGCAAGCAACCATTCAATGCGCCGTATTCAAGGGGACAGACAGGGATGTATTTATTGACCGGAGAGAATATGACGGGGATATTGTGACACAACTGGATGCGGCATATGAGTATGTCCTGCGCAATATACACATGAGTTCGGAAATCAATGGATTATATCGGGCGGACATATACGAACTCCCTACAGACTGCATAAGGGAAATGATCTGTAATGCCGTGGTTCATCGCAGCTATTTGCATCCGTCAAGCATACAGGTGGCGGTGTATGACGATCGCGTGGAAGTGACTTCTCCGGGGATGCTGTTTGGAAGTCTTAGAGTGGAAGATATTAGGGAAGGGATTTCTATACCGAGGAACCGGGCATTGGTGTATGCATTTACTTATATGAATATTATGGAACATTGGGGAAGCGGGATTCCGAGAATTATCAGAAGGTGCAAAGAACTTGGATTAGAAGAACCAGGATTAATGGAAATTGCAGGAAGTTTTCGCATCAATATGTTTCGATTTCGGGATAAGACGAGAATTTGTAAAAGTACGGATAAAGTACGGATAAGTACGGATAAAGTACGGATAAGTACGGATAAATTGAATGATAATTATAAAAAGATTGTTCAATATATAGAGGAAAGGGGAGCAATTACAAACAAAGAAGTCCAGAGTCTGCTGAATGTGAAGGATTCCCGTGCATTAAAAATCTTAAAGGAACTGGTCGTGGCAGGAGTATTGAAAAAAGAGGGTAAGTTCAAGGGAAGTTATTATAAATTGAAATAATCTGTCGAAATTTGTTGTCCTTTACTTGACACACTCATGAGCGGCAGCCCGATATTGCAGGATGGGAAGATGATCGGGGCGGTCACGCATGTGTCTATATCGGACGCGACCAAATGGTATGGGGTGTTTATTGAGAAGATGCTGGAGAGATGATAATTGAGCAGACAGGGAAAAGCGCAACGGTGAACTTATAAACGGTTGCGCTTTTTTCTATGGCATAGGATCTTAGAGTATAATGATTATTTATACATATTTTCCTGCATCATCCATAAAAACTTCTCGGCAGGTTTGGAAAAGACCTGGTATTTTTTCCAGATCATATACATTTCAATTTCAAGGGTGGGCGATAAGGGACGGAAGCAGAGTTTGCTGTCGCCGGAAGTATTGATGATCCTGTCAAAGCAAATGGCGTATCCCAATCCTTCTTCCACAAGCAGGGAGGCATTGAACAGTAGGTTATATGTCATAGTGATATCCAGTTCCGAGAGGCGGCGCTTCATCCAACGGGAGATTCTTCCGCCCTCTGCTTCCTGCTGTGAAATCAGTAATGGCTGGTCCCACAGATCCTCCGGGGAGACAGATTCTTTTTCCGCCAGTGGGGAGTCCTTTGGCATCAGTACACCCCAGATATCCTTTGACGGGAGCTTTAATGATTCATATTTGGTGGAATCCGGAGTTCCAAATATAATCCCAAAATCAATCAGTCCTTTATCAAGCTGTTCTTTGACAATGACAGCATTGCCGCTGGAAATATGGTAATGGATTCCCGGATAAAGCTTTTTTAAATTTCCGGCAGCTTTTGCCAGCAGGCGCATCCCATCTGTCTCACCCGCGCCAATATAGACATCCCCGATCACAACATGGTCGGAGCAGGTAATCTCATTCTCTGTTTTCTTTACCAGATCCAGGATTTCTTCCGCACGTTTCCTGAGAATCATTCCTTCTTCCGTCAGCGTAACCTTGCGGGAACCCTTTGTGCCGCGGATCAGCAGTTGTTTTCCAAGCTCCTCTTCCATATTTTTAATCTGCGTGGACAGTGTGGGCTGGGAGAGATGAAGAGACTCGGCGGCCCGTATGATGCTCTGTTCTCTAGCGATGGTAAGAAAATATTGCAGTACCCGTATTTCCATATTTACGCTCCTCCTTATTGTTCTGGTCTGTTTACACCGCTGGTTTTCTCTTTAAAAGGAAGCTTTGCCTGAGGATACCTCTATGCCATTCGGCAATAGCAAAAAAACCCAAAATACATCCTAACACGAATTTCGATAGGCTTCAACTATGAAAATGGATTGTATATAAATATTTGCTATTTTATTTATACAGGTTTATATTGGAACTATCAAAAACATCAGGAGGTGGTAACATGATGGCCATAGGAAGCCGGGAAGCTGTAATACAGAACCTGGAAGATGCCGGATGTGAGCCTGGATGACCAGTTTGCTACGCTTTGGGCATCCTGGGTATTCCGGGATAACTATCATCATTTACATACTTTTATATGGAAAATAAGAATAGCAGAACAGAAGCTGGAAATGAAAAACAGAAGGATACTGGTTTATCTGAACATGACCGTTGTTTTTACAATAATGTTCATCCAGACAAACGTATATGCGGCAGATGCGGATGACAATGCGTTTTATATGGGCGTGGGAGACAGGCAGATAAAAGTCCGAATTTTAGAAAATGATATGAAGCATAAGGAGGAAAAAATGGCAGTAAAACAAACCGCAGGCAGAGATGCCTTGGGCGAATTTGCCCCGAAATTTGCACAGTTAAATGATGATGTATTATTTGGAGAAGTATGGAGCAGGGAAGATAAGCTTTCTTTGAGGGATCGTTCGTTGGTGACAGTGGTTTCCCTGATGGCTCAGGGGCTTGTGGATTCTTCTTTTCAGTTCCATCTGGCCAGTGCGAAACAAAATGGAATTACCAGAACAGAAATCGCGGAGATACTGACCCATGCGGCTTTTTATGCCGGATGGCCAAAGGCATGGGCAGCATTTCGGATGGCGAAGGAAGTCTGGGCAGAAGAATGTTCCGAATCGGATGCGAAGTCCGCACATGCAGCCTCCATGCTGTTTCCCATAGGAAAGCCCAATGATGCGTTTGCACAGTATTTTATTGGGCAGAGCTATCTGGCTCCCATTTCTGCCGATCAGGTTGGGATTTTTAATGTGACCTTTGAACCCGGCTGCCGCAACAACTGGCATATCCATCATGCAAAGAGTGGGGGAGGACAGATTCTGATTTGTATCAGTGGCCGGGGGTATTATCAGGAGTGGGGGAAAAAAGCGCAGGAATTACTTCCCGGCGATGTGGTGAATATTCCGGCAGGCGTAAAACACTGGCACGGGGCGACGCCTTACAGCTGGTTTTCTCATTTGGCTGTTGAGGTTCCTGCAGAAGAAGGTTCCAATGAATGGCTGGAACCGGTGGATGAGGACGCTTACATGCGTGCATTGTGCTGAAAATGAAAGTATGTAAAATTGGTTGTTTCAGAACAGGAAATACTTTAAATTGCTGAAAATACCAGTTTGGCGTGAGTGACAGATAGAATTCTGCTGTTTATGTCAAACTGGTATTTTGTGTGGACGGATGTTTTTATGAACAGGTGATAAATAGATGAGAAATACATTAAATATATATAGAAAACTCCTATTCAAATACATAAAAAGAGCTTTGAATTGGTCCGTGCAGGGGTATGGTATACGGATCATATCACTGCGGAAGATCCTGAAAGGAATTTTCTGGTGGGGAGGACTTACTGCTGCAGTTTCCCTGGCCAGAAAAAAGAAGAGAAAAAACAGTTTTCAGAGGGTGAACCGGATGTTCGGGGTAGTTTTAAACCTGTTCGGAGTCCTTGTCTTTATCAGGGCATTTCCGATATAAAACGTTAAAATAGAAAGAGGAGCAGATATCCCAAATGGAGTAGAGAAGGCTGTAATGAATATGAAGGTACAGGTTGGCGATGCAGTATTTTCAGCCGCATTAGAAGAAAATGGGGCAGTAGCTTCGCGGGCAACGGAGTATTTGATCTTTGCGAATCAATTTTTCTGTACAGGAGTGGTTCCGGCCATTTCCAGTATGGTACGCAAGCTGACCACAGTGGGGGAAAATGTGCTGGTACAGACACCGGTTTACAATATTTTCTTCAATTCCATTGTGAATAACGGAAGAAACCGCCTACAAAGGCATTTAATCTGGCTGGCATCCAGACAGCCGCGGTATGTATTCCAGATTCAAATTTGCGGCACAAAGTCTGGCGTGGATTCATTCAAAATCTTGATGCAGATATAGCCGCTACAATATTCTGAAATACTCATAGTGAAATTGTGGATAAGTTAGAAATTAAGCTGTCAGAATGACATCAGATAAAATATTGAATTACTGCCTTGAAACTATTGAGGGGACAGCCTTAGTTCAAGGAAATCATTTACGCATAGGCAGCAGGCGGCAGAGGGTAAAAGCTCTGCTGCTTTTTGATTTCATCATGCGGTGATAAGAAAAGCGGAATTGCAATTTTAATCGGTAGATTTTTACATATATATCATTTATAATTTATGAAATCAAATTAAGGAGGAAGATTTAATGGATATGACAAGATTTGAGTGGACGCGAGAACCACAGAAGTATCATGTGGACAATGAAAGAGTGGAGATTGTTACAGAACCGCACACTGATTTGTGGCAAAGAACTTATTACCATTTTCAAAATGATACTGCGCCGGTGTTTCAAATGGAAACGGATGAAAATTATTTCAGTTTTGTTGTAAAAACCGATGTTTCAGAAAGCCGCCGCCGATTTGACCAATGCGGTATTGTTATGTATTTAGACAGTGAAAATTGGCTGAAAGGATCCATTGAATATGAGAATGAAGAGTTCCAGCATTTAGGCAGTGTCGTAACAAATGGAGGATTTTCCGACTGGGCTACCGCTGTCATTCCTTCCTTTGTCAAAACTATGTGGTATCGCTTTAGCCGCCGTGAAGATGATTATTGTATAGAATGTTCTGAAGATGGCGTGAAATTTAATCAAATGCGTATTTGCCATATGAAGAAAGGACGTGGTAAAATCAAGTTTGGCATCTATGCCTGTTCACCGGAAGATTCTTCTTTCAAAGCTGTGTTTACGGATATGAAGCTGATGGAATGTCAATGGAAGGCTCATAACGGTCAGCAACCAGATTAAAGATATATTTTCTTTCGATAAAATATAGACAGAAATTTTAGCGGCAGCGTCCGATGAAGCGGGAGCTGCCGCTTTACTTTATGGACAGATGTCCGTATGTTCCTACTCATGATAGCGTATGCTGATAACAAATACAAGGAACAGATTAGGGAAGAGAGAAAAAGAAATCCGTTAATATCGCTTTCGATCAAGCAGTTTGCACTGCACAAAAAAATGGTTGGCAGCGTAATAAGTATCGGAAACCCAGGTGCTCTGATCACCGTGCTGCCTAGTGTTTCCAATATCATTCTCAATAATTTTATCGGAATCTATAGTTTCGACGCAGTTGCGTCATACTTTTTAGCTGCATGTTGCTTATTGGGTACAAACCTGGCAGGCGTGTTTTTTCCTGATGCATCACGGATACATCAGGCAGTTTATCCCGGCAGTGAAGCGTAATGCTTGTGAAAACAAAAACATCCTGCTACAATGAATGATGAAAAGCAGCAGGAAAGGCAGTAAAAAATGAAAAAAATTATAATTGTTGAGGATGATAAAGCATTGAACCATGGCATCTGCATGGCTTTAAAATCAAACGAATGTTCTTTTGTGTCATGCGAGACTATGAAAGAAGCAAAAGAGAAACTGGGACAGAATATATGCGATCTTATGATCTTAGATGTCAATTTGCCGGATGGAAGCGGAATGGATCTCTTAATAGAAGTGAAAAGGAAATCCAGTATGCCTGTAATTTTACTTACGGCAAACGATATGGAGACAGATATTGTGGCAGGATTGGAGTCGGGGGCAGACGATTATGTGACAAAACCTTTCAGCCTGGCAGTGCTGCGGGCAAGGGTAAACGCCAGGCTTCGGACAAAAAGTGAACAGACAGAAACGCAGATTCAAATAGATGATTTTTCCTTTGATTTTTCAAATATGAAATTTTATAAAGGAAGTCTGGAAATCGAATTGAGTAAGACAGAGCAGAAATTGCTCAAACTGCTGGTAAATCATCCCCAGATTACAATGGAAAGAGGCAGGCTGATCGACAGAATCTGGACGGATGGAGCCGATTATGTAGATGAAAATGCGCTTTCTGTCACGGTGAAGCGCCTGCGGGATAAGCTGGAGGATAATCCGGCAAAACCACAGTATATCAAAACGGTCTACGGCATTGGTTACGTTTGGGCAGGTGAAGCCATATGACACACAGAGAAATGTTTTTCTGCATGGCGGCTGTTTTTGTATGCGCGGCAGCAGCCGTCTGGGTATGCTGTGTCAGATACCAGATGCGGAAAATGATGGAACAGATGAATCGCATGATGGAAGAAGCGATTGCGGGAGATTTTCGAGAGGAAGTGTATGATGAGAGCATGCGTTCTTCTGTGGAGGGGAAGCTGGCGCATTATCTTGCTTCTTCGAAAGTATCTGTACAGAATTTGAACCGGGAAAAGGAAAAGATAAAAGAACTGATTGCAGATATTTCTCATCAGACCAAGACGCCTGTTGCAAATATTTTGCTTTATTCCCAATTGCTGTCAGAAAAGGAATTGCAGGGAGATGGCAGGGAATGCGCGGATCAGTTGAAGCATCAGGCTGAGAAGCTAAATTTTCTGATTGGATCCCTGGTAAAAATATCCAGATTGGAAACGGGAGTGCTGACACTTCGTCCCGTCAGAGACAATGTGTCTCATTTGATGGAAGAAGTAATTGCCCAGATTGCGCCGGGAGCAAAAGAAAAAAATATAGTTCTCGATTTTGAGCCGAACGATTTGTATGCCTGTTTTGATCGGAAATGGACAGCGGAGGCAGTCTATAATATAGCAGACAATGCCGTGAAATATACGCCGCAGGGAGGAAACGTTGCCATAGATCTTTTGGATACGGAATTGTTTGTAAGAATCGCCGTACAGGATACCGGAATCGGCATACCGGAGGAGGAAACGGCAAAAATCTTCGGGAGGTTTTACCGTTCGCATACAGTCAGCGATCAGGAAGGCGTTGGAATCGGACTGTTTCTGGCCAGGGAAATTATTGCAAAAGAAGGCGGATATATCCGAGTAAAGTCGAAAACAGGAAAAGGTAGTTCTTTTTTCGTATATCTTGTAAAGGCGTAGTCATCCGGCAGATGAAATCTTACAGAACCGTTAGATTTTGATTTGTCTGGAAAGAATCTGGAAAGATTTATGTCTTATGATTGGTATCACAGAAAATAAAAAGATACGAACAGGAGGACATAAGCATGACGATATTAGAGACAAAAAATCTGCAAAAAGTGTATGGATCCGGAGAAACAGCCGTTCATGCGCTGCGCGGCGTGGACCTTAACGTGCAGAGAGGGGAATTTATTGCGGTTGTCGGGACTTCCGGCAGCGGAAAATTTACGCTTTTGCATATGTTAGGCGGTTTGGACCGCCCGACAGCGGGAGAGGTGATGGTAGACGGCAAATCCATTTTTTCATTAAAGGATGAGGCGCTGACGATTTTCCGGCGCAGAAAGATCGGTTTTATTTTTCAAAATTATAACTTGGTTCCTGTCTTAAATGTCTATGAGAATATTGTACTGCCAATTCAGCTGGACGGAAATACGGTCGACGAAACCTATGTCGCTAAGATTATTCAGATCCTTGGCATAGAAAGCAAGATGAATAATCTGCCCGGACAGCTTTCCGGTGGCCAGCAGCAGAGAGTGGCGATTGCAAGGGCTCTCGCCGCAAAGCCTGCAATCATTTTGGCGGATGAGCCGACGGGAAATCTGGACACCCGCACAAGCCAGGATGTTATGGGACTTCTCAAGGTTACCAGCCAGAAATTTGGACAGACAATTATTATGATTACGCACAATGAAGAAATTGCACAGCTTTCCGACCGCCTGATCCGCATTGAGGACGGCAGGATTTTGGGAGGTGAGCAGGCATGATTCGGGTGAGAAGCCAAAAAATTATTTCAAAATTATCAAAAAAAAGCCTGCAGACGAATCGTGTGCGGAATATGGTTGCCGTGTCTGCGATTGCTTTGACGACATTGTTGTTTACAGCGCTGTTTACCATTACGGAAACGATGCTCTATACTTCGGAACAGCAGACGTTTCGTCAGGTGGGAGGAAGTTTTCACGGCGGATTTAAGAATCTGACGTTAGAGCAAAAGGAATTGCTGGAACAAGACGATGGGATTAAAGAATCGGGCAGCCGCCTGATGCTTGGCAGAGCAGCCGGGGAAGAATTTCGTAAAGTCCATGCAGAAATATCATATATGGACGAGAATTACCGCAAATATGGCTTCTGCACTCCGGAATATGGAAGAGAGCCGCAGGAAGGCACAAAACAGATCGCCTGTGATACCAGAATACTCAAATGCCTGGGAATCGAGCCGGAAATCGGCAGACAGGTTACCATGACATATGAAATCGGCGGTCTAAACAAAGAAGAGATTACCGATACGTTTGTGCTTTCCGGCTGGTGGGAATTTGACGCCGCCAGTTCTGCAAGCATGGCAATTGTATCAAAATCTTATGTGGATACCGTAATCATGAAACATCCGGTGGACTTTACAGATGATGCGAATGCAACGGGAACCTGGTCTTTGGATGTTTTTTTCGACAGCAGTCGGCACATTGAACAGGATTTGCTACAGATTTTAGACAGCCACGGGTATCAGGCAGAAGATCAAATGAAAGAAAATTATATTGGCATTGGAGTCAATTGGGGTTATGCGGCGGCACAGATGTCAGAAAAATATGATATTGAAATGATTGCCGGGTCTGCAGCTTTAGTTGTTTTGATTGTTATGACCGGATATTTGATTATTTATAATATTTTTCAAATTTCGGTCAGCGGGGATATTCGTTTTTACGGACTGCTGAAGACGATCGGGACTACCGGCAAACAGATCAAAAGGATGATCCGCCGTCAGGGTATTTTGCTTTCTGTCATGGGAATTCCCATCGGGCTTGTGCTTGGCTATTGTTCCGGGACAATCTTAGCGCCTCTTATCATTTCTTCGATAAATGACAGTAAAACATATCAGGTGTTTCGTCCGGGAATTTTTATCGGAGCAGCGGGATTTTCACTGGTTACCGTGCTTCTTTCCTGCGCAAAGCCCGGCAGGATGGCATCCAAAGTATCTCCGGTGGAAGCAGTTCGCTATACGGACGTTTCATGCCGGACAAAAATGAAAAAAAGAAAAAGCAGCAGGACAAATGTGATCCGGATGGCGCGGGCGAACCTTGGAAGAAACAAAAAGAAAACATTTCTTGTGGTTATTTCTCTGTCTCTGGCAGTTGTGCTTTTGCAGGCTACCTATACGTTTGCTTTAGGGTTTGACATGGACAAATTTCTGGAAAAATGGGTGGTTTCAGATTTTATTTTAGGAGACGCCGACTATTTTCAGTATCATTATCAAGGTTCCGGGGAGGCATTGCCGCAGGAGGATATTGCCGCCGTAGAGGCAGAAGGGGGAATTACCGAGAGCGGGCGCATTTATGCAAACCGCCTGGGCGTTATGGAATATGTTACGGAGGATTTATACCGTGAGTATTTTCGCGGAACAGATCCTGAGATGATAGAAGAAATGCTTGCAAAAGAAGAGCGCGATGCGGACGGAAAAGTTAAGATCAACGCGGCTTTTTACGGTATGGAGGAGTATCCTTTGAGCCAGCTGAATGTTTTTGAGGGAGACATTGCAGATTTATATGATCCTGAAAAAAATGCGATTGCAGCCGTTTATATGGAAGATGACTACGGGGCGGTGATCGAAGGCTCGCAGTGGGCGAAAGTAGGGGATACCGTGAAAGTCCGCTATGTTTATGAATGGGAATATTCGGATGCGAAAACAGGCGAGATCATTCCTAAGGAGCAGGTTGATGTTTATGAGGGGGAAGTCATCGCGAAAGAGAAAGAATATCAGGATGTTTCTTATAAAGTGGCTGCCTGTGTTACGGTAAAACAGGCCATGGGCTATCGTTTTTACGGAGATCATCAGTTTGTTTTAAATGCGCAGGTCTATCAAAGAGACAGAAAAAGCGCGGATGTGATGTCTTATTTATTTAACACGGAGAAAGAAAATCTGTCATCTATGCAGAGCTTTTTGCAAAATTATACGGAGCATGTCAATCCCGTCCTGGATTTTGAGTCAAAAAGCCGCTATATCGAGGCGTTTGACGGGTATCGAACGATGTTTTTGATTGTCGGCACAGGTCTTAGTTTTATCATTGGACTGATTGGTATTTTGAATTTCTTCAATGCGATTCTGACTTCCATTTCTGTGCGCAGAAGAGAGTTTGCCATGCTGCAGTCGATTGGTATGACAGGAAAGCAGTTAAAACGGATGCTGATCTGTGAGGGATTGCTCTATGGCATATTTGCCGTCGCATGTTCTGCGGTCCTGTGTGCTGCTTTTGGGTATTTGATTAAAGCGGTAGTCAGCGGCATGTTCTGGTTTTTTACCTATCGCTTTACATTGCTTCCTGTTATCGTTGTAATTCCTGTGTTTGCTGCCTTTGGGATTTTGCTGCCGCTGTTTTGTTATCGAAGTGTGGCAAAGCAGACGATTGTAGAGAGACTTCGCCTGGGAGATTAAACCGACGGCATAAGAATTATTTTGTATATCCGGTATAAAAAAGAGGGACGTTTTCATGGAATATGGGCAAATATCATTGCTGCGTTGCTTGGAACGGTCACGCCGTTTTGCTGATGGGTATTTTCGGCTGGAAAGTTGCCGTTCTCTATGCAAATCTTGGCTTGGTGGTTGCCGTTGCAGGAGGTACTTTCATTGAAAAACTGAACCTTCAAAATCAAGTCGAGGAATATATACGCAGCGGTTGTGCGGTTGATATTTTGCAGGAACAACTGTACTTCAAAGACCGTATGAAATATGTCTGGGAACGGTTGTTGCAACAGCGAAAAAAGTTGCGGCTATGGGTAAGGTGTTAAAACCGGGGGATATCATTACGCTGCTTCATAAATTAGGTTTTTAGGGTGCGGCAATACAGAGTGAAGATTGACAGAAATCCATTTTTGCGTTATGATACACACACACATTCATACTGTAACACGTCAAAGTGTAAAATTAACGGAGGTTTATTATGGAGATGAAAATGGAATTTTTGCGGAAGCTGCCTGCGCCGGAGGAGTTAAAACAGCAGTTTCCCGTAAGCGCACAAATTGCGGAACAAAAAGCAAAACGAGACGAAGAAATCTGCCGGATTTTTGAAGGGAAAGACGATCGGCTGCTGCTGGTGATCGGACCGTGTTCTGCGGATCAGGAAGACGCGGTGATCGAATATATCACCAGACTGCGGGTCGTTCAGGAGAAAGTATCGGATAAGATCTATATCGTTCCGAGAATCTATACGAACAAACCGAGGACGATCGGCGTCGGGTATAAAGGCATGCTGCATCAGCCGGATCCGGAGAAAAAGCCGGATATGTTAAAGGGAATCATTGCCATCCGGCAGATGCATATGCGCGCAGTCCAAGAGACGGGCTTTACCTGTGCAGACGAAATGCTCTATCCGGAAAATCACAGATATCTTTCCGACCTGCTTTCGTATGTGGCAGTCGGGGCAAGGTCGGCGGAAGATCAGCAGCACAGGCTGACGGCGAGCGGCATCGGAATTCCGGTCGGAATGAAAAACCCTACCGGAGGAGATCTTACCGTTATGATGAATTCGATCATCGCAGCACAGTGCGGGCATACGTTCCTTTACAGGAGCTATGAAGTTAAGACGGAAGGAAATGAATATACACATGCGATACTGCGCGGATATGTGGACAAATTCGGGCGCAATATTCCAAATTACCACTACGAGGATTTAAAGCAGTTATTGGAATTATACGGAGAAAAAGAGATTGCAAATCCCGCGGTGGTGATCGATACGAATCATTCCAATTCCGGAAAAAACTTCCTGGAGCAGATCCGCATCAGCAAAGATATTATGCACAGCTGCCGGGTTTCTTCCGATATTCGTGCGATTGTTAAGGGCCTTATGATTGAAAGTTATCTGGAAGACGGATCGCAGGCAGTGAACGGACACTGCTACGGAAAGTCGATTACCGATCCTTGTCTCGGATGGGAAAAGACCGAGAGTCTGATTTATGAACTGGCGGAACTCTGGTAGGCGTTTTTTGTTTCTGAAAACGGTAAGCAAAGCGGCTGTCTGAAACATTTGCTTGCGTAATCCATAAAATATCCGTATAATAGATACGACGTAATATTTACAAATCGGAGGAAAACAATGGCAGCAGATCAGAGCAGAATTCGGAATTTTTGCATTATTGCCCATATTGATCACGGCAAATCTACGCTGGCGGACCGCATTATCGAACAGACCGGTCTTTTGACCAGCCGGGAGATGCAGGCGCAGGTACTCGATAATATGGATTTGGAGCGGGAGCGGGGAATTACGATCAAATCCCAGGCAGTCCGTATCATATATAAAGCAAACGACGGAGAAGAATATATTTTTAATTTGATTGACACGCCGGGACATGTGGATTTCAACTATGAAGTTTCCCGCAGCCTTGCGGCGTGCGACGGAGCGATTCTGGTGGTAGACGCCGCGCAGGGCATTGAAGCGCAGACGCTGGCCAACGTGTATCTGGCATTGGACCATGACCTTGACGTTATGCCGGTGGTCAATAAGATCGACCTGCCCAGCGCCCAGCCGGAGGCAGTGATCGAAGAGATCGAGAATGTGATCGGCATCGAAGCGCAGGATGCGCCGCAGATTTCCGCGAAGACAGGGCTGAATGTCGATCAGGTTTTAGAGCAGATCGTAACAAAAATACCCGCTCCCAAAGGAGATCCGGGCAATCCCTTACAGGCGCTGATCTTTGATGCGCTGTATGATGCCTACAAAGGGGTGATCGTATTCTGCCGTGTGATGGAAGGGACGGTAAAGGTGGGAGACCACATCCGCATGATGGCGACGCAGGCGCAGGATGATGTGGTGGAGGTCGGTTATTTCGGAGCCGGTCAGTTTATTCCCTGTGACAGTTTAAGCGCCGGAATGGTAGGCTATATTGCGGCGGGTATTAAGAATGTCCGGGATACGAGGATCGGCGATACGATTACGCATGCAGACCATCCCTGCAGCGAACCGCTTCCGGGCTATAAAAAAGTAAATCCGATGGTATACTGCGGACTTTATCCGGCTGACAGTGCAAAATATACGGATTTAAGAGAGGCTCTGGAAAAACTGCAGATCAACGACGCTTCCCTGCAATATGAACCGGAAACGTCTTTGGCGCTTGGATTTGGGTTCCGCTGCGGATTTTTGGGGCTTTTGCATCTGGAGATCATACAGGAGCGTCTCGAACGGGAATTTAACCTGGATCTTGTGACGACGGCGCCAAGCGTTATTTATAAGGTTCATAAGTCAAACGGAGAAGTGATAGATCTTACGAATCCGTCCAATCTGCCGGATCCGTCTGAAATCGAGTATATGGAAGAACCGTTTGTTTCCGCGGAGATTATGGTCACGAGCGACTATGTGGGGGCGATTATGAAGCTCTGCCAGGAGCGGCGCGGGACGTATTTGAGCATGGAATATATGGAAGAGACGCGCGCGCTGATCAAATATGAGCTGCCGCTGAATGAAATTATCTATGACTTTTTTGACGCGTTAAAATCCAGGTCCAGAGGATATGCGTCGTTTGATTATGAATTAAAAGGATATGTACGTTCCGACCTTGTGAAACTGGATATTTTAATCAATAAAGAAACGGTGGACGCGCTCTCCTTTATTGTGTTTAAAGACAGCGCCTATGACAGAGGCAGGAAAATGTGCGAGAAGTTAAAGGGAGAGATCCCCCGGCATCTGTTTGAAATCCCGATTCAGGCGGCTGTCGGCGGCAAGGTGATTGCCAGAGAAACCGTCAAAGCCATGCGCAAGGATGTGCTTGCGAAGTGTTACGGCGGCGATATCACACGAAAGAGAAAGCTTTTGGAAAAACAGAAAGAAGGCAAGAAACGGATGCGCCAGGTAGGCAGCGTGGAGATTCCGCAGGAAGCATTTATGAGCGTATTAAAATTAGATGAGGATTAACAAATGAATGAATTGGAATTGTATATCCATATTCCGTTTTGCATGAAAAAATGCAATTACTGCGATTTTTTATCTGCTCCCGCGGATGAAAAATCGCAGTCTGCTTATATGGAAGGGCTGAAGAGAGAACTTGCTTTTTACGGAAAGAGATTTCCGGGAAGAGAGATTTCTACGATATATATCGGAGGGGGAACACCCTCCTGGCTGCAGGAATCTTACATAGCAAAGCTGATGGAAGAGGTATATCGAGATTTTTCGGTTGCGAAAGATGCGGAAATTACGATTGAATGCAATCCGGGAACCCTGACAAAGAGTAAATTAAAATGTTATCAAACTGCCGGAATCAATCGTTTGAGTATCGGGCTGCAGTCTGCGGACGATGCGGAGTTAAAGCTTTTAGGAAGAGTCCATACGTTTGAACAGTTTCTGCGCAATTACGAACTGGCAAGGGAATGCGGGTTTCAAAACATCAATCTCGACCTGATGGATTCGCTTCCGGGGCATACGCCGGAGAAATTTTATCAGACACTGGTCAAGACCGCCCGGTTGAATCCGGAGCATATTTCCTGTTATTCTCTGATTATTGAAAAAGGCACGCCGTTTTACGATCGGTATAAATTCGACATGATCAAGTTTCATGCGGGAATGCAGACCGAGGAGCTTCCGATGGAGGATACGGTGTATCAGATCGGGAAAATGACGCAGGATTTTCTGGCGGAAAGAGGATATCAGCAGTATGAGATCTCCAATTATGCCAAACCCGGATTTGCCTGCCGGCATAACATTGGCTACTGGAAGCGGTTTGAGTATCTGGGCGTTGGGTTGGGCGCTTCTTCGTTGCTTTCCGAAGTGCGTTACAGCAATGTGACAGATTTGGAAGAGTATATAGAAAAATCTTTTCAGATAGAAGGAACACATGTGTTGGATGAAACGCTGCGCCGGACTGTTTTTTGCAGTTCACTGCATCAAAAAGCAGACGCGTTATCCCGCAATGCGCAGATGGAGGAATTTATGTTTTTAGGCCTGCGGATGACGGAGGGGATTGAAAAAAGCAGATTTTATCAGGCGTTCGGTTTTACGGTGGATTTCATTTACAAAGACGCGCTGTCCAAATTAAAATCAGAAGGGATGCTCGTAGAAACGCCGGTTTGGATTTATCTGACCGAACAGGGCATGGACCTGAACAATTATGCGGTATCGCAGTTTCTGCTTTAAGTGGTTTTTGGCCGGTAAGAAACCGATTTCCACTGTTTTCGGCAATGGAATTTTTACGCTTCTGAACGAATTTCAGACGCGCTCCCGGTTGCGAAAAGCCGCGCGGTGTGCTACTATTTCTTTAGGCAGGAGGGGCAGGTTTTGTCTTATAAATCCTGATGCGTACGCGCACCGTGCGTCATACATTACTATATCAATGAAAAATGAGGGGGATCTGTATGAGATACAAAACATTATTGATCGGACGCAATAATTCAATGATTGACGATTTTTTTAACCAGACAGAGGATAAGTTTGAAGTGATGACTTCTTCGGTCCGGTATGAGGATATGATGCGGCATTTGAAATATGTGGATCCGGATATTTTTGTTTATTGTATTTATAATGAATCTATGGATGTCTTCAGTCTGATGGCAAATATCAAAGAGCAGCTGTTCCAGCGAAAAGTTCCGTTTATTCTGATCGGATCCAAAGAGGACTGCGACGAATTTGAAAGAAGTACGGCAAATGTTCCGGATCTTGTACTGCATAAGCCTCTGACGGCGGAAGCGATCACTCTGCAGCTTTCTAACTTTATGCGCGGCTGGGAATCGATCAAGTCAAAAACGAAAGACGCCATACAGAAAAATAAGACGGATCTTTCGGCGGGAGCCAAAGCGGGCGCGGATATACAGGAAGAAGAACCGAAAAGGAAGCATATCCTGGTTGTAGACGACAGTCCGATCATGTTAAAGACGTTAAAAGAACATTTACGGGACGATTACGATATTGCGACGGCTGTCAGCGGAAAAGTGGCGCTGAAATTTTTGGAACGCAGAAAAACAGACCTGATTTTGCTGGACTATGAGATGCCGGAGGAAAGCGGACCGGCCGTTTTGGAAAAGCTGCGCGCAAATCCGTCTACAAAAGATATTCCGGTTATTTTCCTGACAGGCGTAACGGACAGCGGGAAGATCAGGGAAGCGCTTGTTTTAAAACCACAGGGATATCTGTTAAAACCGATCGATCATGATAAGCTGATGGATGCGATCACAAAAGTAATCGAATAAAGCGGTACATAGAGAGGGTTCCTATATGGAAAGAGATTATGAGTTGCAATTGACGGATTTTATAGATGTACATACATTACAGAAGATACAGGATTCATTTTCTAAAATGACAGGGATTGCCGTGATCGCCGTCGATGCAAACGGGGCGGCAGTTACGGAAGGTTCCAATTTTTCCGAATTTTGTATGAAATATACAAGAAATTCTCCCGTCGGCTGTATGCGGTGCTTAGAGTGTGATAAAAAAGCGGCAAAACTGGCGCTTGAAAAAGGAGAATCCACGATTTACCACTGTCATGCGGGATTGATGGACTTTGCCGCGCCGATTATTGTAAACGGAGAATTGTTAGGGTGTTTTATCGGCGGGCAGGTGCTCAAAGAAGCGCCTGATCCTGCGTATATGCAAACGATTGCATCGGAAATCGGCGTAGACCCGGACGAGTATCTTGCGGCTGCCCGAAAAATTCCGATTTTAAAACAACAGAAGATTGAAGAAGCGGCACAGTTTCTTTATACCGTCGCAGACGTTTTGTCTGATATGGCGTACAACAAAAATATGGTATACAATACCAATCTGGAACTGGAAAAATCGGCAAATATGAAATCGGATTTTCTTGCCAATATGAGCCATGAAATCAGAACACCGATGAACGCCGTGATCGGCATGGCGGAAATGGCGCTTCGGGAAGAGCTTTCCCCCGCCGCCAGAGAGCATATCAATCAGATCAAAGAGTCCGGGAAGTCATTGCTTACGATCATCAACGACATATTGGATTTTTCCAAAATAGAGTCGGGCAAAATGGATATCAACCCGGTGGACTATGAACCCATGTCGCTGGTGTACGATGTGGGCAATATTGTCATGACAAGGTTAAAAGGCAAAGAAGTCGAGCTGATTCTTTCCATTTCGCCGAATCTGCCGCATAAACTGTTCGGCGATCATATCCGGATCAAACAGGTATTGTTGAATATTGCCAATAATGCGGCAAAATTTACGTCCAAAGGGCAGATTGTCATCACTGTTGGGTGCCGTGAGATTTCCGACGATGCGATCATCCTGCAGTTTTCCGTGGAGGATACCGGGATCGGCATCAAAAAAGAAGATATGGGCAAATTATTTCAGTCGTTCCAGCAGGTAGACAGTAAACGGAACCGGAACATCGAAGGAACCGGACTTGGGCTTGCGATTTCCAAACATCTTCTGACATTGATGGACGGCGAGATTGTAATGGAGAGCGAATATAATAAAGGAAGCAGATTTTCTTTTTCTCTTCCGCAGAAAGTTGCGGACCATACGCCGTGTATCCGGATCAGGGAAGCGTCTTCCATACTGGCGGCGGGACTGATCTCCAACCCCTATATCAGAGAAGGGCTGCAGGCGGATTTAAAGAACTTGGGCGTGGAATACAAAGCGCTGCATTCCGAAAAAGACCTTACGGTATTTCCGGACGGGAAAAAAGTATTTTTGTTTATCGAACATCCGATGTTTTCGGATTTTGTGAAAGAGTATTTAAGGGCGCGCCCGGATCTGACCGGCGTACTTTTGATTAATTTTTATGATAATATCAAGTATGACATTCCGAATCTGCTCGTGATCAAAAAGCCTTTGTTTGCATTGAATATCGCAGTCGTTTTAAACCGGGAGGAACTTCATTTTAATAATGAAGAAGACGACGATAAGGGCTTTGATTTTACCGCTCCGGATGCGGAAGTGCTGATTGTAGACGATAATGCCGTAAATTTGACCGTTGCCGAAGGACTGTTGGAGCCGTTGAAAATGAAGATCGATACGGCGTTAAACGGCAAAGCCGCCATTGAAAAGATCAGCAAATTTCATTACGATATGATCTTTATGGATCATATGATGCCGGAACTCGACGGAGTGGAAACGACGCATATCATCCGCAGATTCCATAAAGAATACGATAAAGTGCCGATCATTGCGCTGACCGCCAATGCGGTCGAAGGAACGAAAGAGATGTTCTGCCGCGAGGGGATGGATGATTTTGTAGCAAAACCGATCGAGCTGCGTATGCTGATCTCCAAAGTAAAGAAATGGCTTCCGCCGGAGAAAATACAAAAAGTACGAGGAACGTTAGGCGTCCAGAAAAAAGTAGAGAGCCCGGATGAGATTACGGTAGGCGATTTAAACGTTGCGTTCGCCATGAAATTCCTGGGGAATGAAGCGCTGTTTTGGACGATTTTGAAGGTATATTATAACAGTATTGAAAAGAAAGCGAAGCTGATCAAAAAACTGGAAGAGGAAGAAAACTGGGCGGACTATACCATTGAAGTCCATGCGCTGAAGAGTTCTTCCAAACAGATCGGAGCGGCGTCGCTGTCCGATAAGGCAGCCGCTTTGGAGAAAGCGGGAAATGCCAAAGATGCGGTATTTATTCACCGGCGGACCGATGAAATGCTTGAGCAGTACGTTGCGTACCTGCCGGTATTAGAGCCGTTTTGTACCGATCAGAAAAAAGAAGAGAAACTTAACAATCCGATCCCGGATGTGGTAAGGCGCGACTGCTTTACAGATATGCGCCTGGCGATCGATGATCTGGATATGGACCGGATGGGCGATGTGATTTCCAAAATGTCCGGATACAGTTATGAGCCGTGGCAGGAAGAGTTATTTGACCAGTTGAAGGACGCGGCAGAAGACGTGGATGTAGACCGGTGCGAAGAAATCATGCAGGAATGGGAGAGCAGATCTCAGTAGGAGGAAATTTTTAAAATGGTAAAACATATCATATTGTGGCAGTTAAAAGAAGAATGCCGAAACGAAAAAGATGCGGTGAAACAGGGAATCAAACAGGGCCTGGAATCACTGCAGGGAAAAATCCCGGGCCTGATTGAAATTCATGTTCTGACCGACGGACTTGCGTCTTCCAATGCGGATGTGATGCTGGATTCTGCATTTACGGACGAGGAGGCATTAAAAAGTTATGCTGTTCATCCGGAACATGTAAAAGTGGCGGATACTGCCGTACGGCCGTATACCCGGACGCGCGTATGCATGGATTATGAAATCTAGTGCAGTAAGGTCAAGGGAGAAAAGAATTACAGGATATCGTTCTAAAACAGGGAACTGCGCAGGATACGCAGTTCCCTGTTTTGATTTTTGCAGATATGAAAAATTACTTGACAGCACTACTATACGGCTGTATAATGAATTATACGATCGTATAACAAAGGAGGCAGACATGGGAACGAACCTGAAAAAGCTGGGAGAAGCAGAACTGGAAATTATGCAGGTAATTTGGGACAGTGAAACGTCCGTTACTTCAAACTTTATTTTAAAGGAATTACAGGGACGAAGGCAGTGGCGGCTTTCTACCTTAATGACATCATTGACAAGACTGGCGGACAAGGGATTTATCCAATGTGACCGTTCGACGGGAATGAATCTGTATACTTCAATTATTTCGGAAAATGAATATAAATCCGGGGCGAGTCAACATTTTCTCGAAAAGCTGTATAATAATTCCATACAGAATATGATTGCTACATTATATAATAACAGGGCGATTAAAAATTCTGATATCGAAGAACTTAGAAACTTTCTGGATGGATTGGAGGATGAATGATGGCAGATATTTGGTTATCTCTTTTTGAAATTTCAGTGTCCGTCGGACTGTTGGTCATTGTATTGATTGCGCTTACGCCGTTTTTAAATCAAAGATATGCTGCAAAATGGAAATGCCTGATTTGGATCTTTCTTTCCGTGAGGCTGCTTGTACCATTCCGTGTTGGAAACGTGCAGTTTATTATGGATGCGCTGTCGCAGACGAAACCGCAGACGGTGCATGAATCGGAGGAGACATACGCGGATGCTGCGGCGGACGCTGCGGTACCGGCTCGACGGATTGTGGTTGAGATTCCGGCGCAGATGACCGATCCCATTGCCGCACAGTCCGGACAAGACAATCCGGACATATCCATTCTTGATATCGCGGTGTTCATTTGGATGATTGGCAGCCTGGCGTTTCTGCTCGTACATTTGATCAGTTATTCTTGTTATAAACGTCAGGTGATAAGAAATGGGAAGCGTATCGAGGATGCACATATTTTAAGTCAGATGCTGGAACTGAAACGTGAATTAAAGATCCGGCGAACCATCCGGGCGATCGAATACGACGAAGCCGAAAGTCCCATGATCCTGGGGTTTTTGAAACCCGTGCTGCTATTGCCGGCAGAGCAGTATAGTTCCGAAGAATTGTTTTTTATTTTAAAGCATGAAATGGTTCATTTAAAACGGGGAGACGTCTATGTGAAATTGCTTTTTGTAACAGCGAATGCCGTTCACTGGTTCAATCCGTTGATTTGGCTGATGCAGAAAGAGGCCGTGGTGGATATAGAACTTTCCTGTGATGAAAGAGTTACGCAGGGCGCAAGTTATGCCGTACGAAAGGCATATACAGAAACTCTGCTGTCTATGCTCCATAAGCGATGCGTCAGGAGAACCGCTTTATCGACTCAATTTTATGGAGGTAAAAAAATTATGAAAAAACGTTTTAAAAATATTTTAATGAAAAACAGAAAGAAAAACGGAATCTGCATCTTACTGTGCGTCGTTATCGCAACCATCGGCTGCGGGACGCTGGTAGGCTGTTCCGTTGCAAAAAAGGATACCGAAACAGGGAAGCTGCAAACGGAGGGTACAGGAAATGCATCTGACCCGTTTGGGAAGGAAGAGGATCTGACAGAACCGATATCCGTTTTGCATGATTCCGGAGAAAGTCCTGTATTAGACGATACAACCATGCTTACCTTTTTTAAAGAAGGAGAAGAAGAGCAAAAGGAAGCGGTGCTTGCGGCAGGGGACGGATATTCGATTTACCTGCCCAGGAATGAATGGGAGCCGTCCGGTCCTGATCTCTGGAGGACGGCAGCCAATGAGCAGGTTCGGCTTTGGATCACGCATTTTATAGGCGAATCGATGGAATCTGCCGATCAGGCACTGGAGGAGATGGGTTATGTCACAGAGGAGAATGCGCATAAGCGGAAAGAGGAAGGCGATTTGATCTTTTATGCCGGACTGAAAGAATTTGAAGATGACGTATGGGGAATCTTCTATTGTTATCCGACAGATGCGCAGGAGGGCTGGGGAAGAGAACTGCCTGTGATTGCAGAGACATTTGCGGTGTCGGCAAAGACAGATGGCGTTAACAGCGTTCCGTTCGATCCGTCAGCCGAATATCTGGCAGATCAGGATTGCCAGGAGATCCAAGATATGGTGGATCAGTTTGCAAAAGCTTATTTTGACGGTAATGCAGACGCCATTCGGAAATTTCTGGTAAATACATATGAAGGAGAAATTGACACATATCAGAGTACAGGCAAGATCAGTGATTTTACGGTGAAGGGGCTGTCGGATACGGATGAGAAAAAAATCGAACATGGAACATACACCGCTTCCCTGGAATTTAAGGACAGCAATCAGGAAGATATGTTTCATTATTTGACATTTTTGCTTAGCAGACAGGGAGACAGCTGGAAAATACAATCGTATGGTTTGGAGGGATAGGAGCAGAATCCCGGGAAAAGCCGCAGGACGGATTACTTCAGAAAAGCGTTTGTTGGAAAAAACCAAGGAACGCTTTTCTTTTGCAGCTCACAAAGAAAATGCAGACGTATGGGATATGCAGGAGAGTGCCCCATATGAAATATAAACAAAGTATAAATTTCAAAAATAACTGTTGACAAAGGTGTGGTTAGGTGCTATCTTATCAATGTAAATATTAGCACTCTTGATTAATGAGTGCTAACAAAACCGGCACAGGAGAGAAAGCATGGACGGATTGGATGAGAGAAAGGTCAAAATATTAGAGGCGATCATCCGTACGTATTTGGAAACAGGAGAACCGGTCGGTTCCCGGACGATTTCAAAATATACGGATCTGAATTTGAGCTCCGCCACGATTCGCAATGAAATGTCGGATTTAGAAGAACTTGGCTATTTAACGGCTCCTCATACTTCCGCAGGCAGGATTCCTTCGGATCAGGGATATCGTTTTTATGTCGATCATCTCTTAAAGAGCAAAGACAAAGAGATATCCGATATGAAAGAGTTCGTTATTGAACATACGGAGAAGATGGAAAAGGTTTTAAAACAGGTGGCAAAAGTATTGGCGCAGACGACCAATTACGCGACTATGATCTCTTCTCCGAACTACAATGCCAACAAAGTAAAATTTATTCAGCTGTCCCAATTAGACGAAAATCAGCTTCTGGCAGTCATTGTTATGGAGACAAACATTGTCCGCAATAAGATCATTCCGCTGCGGGAGCCTTTGGACAATGAAACGATGCTGAAATTAAACGTTCTGCTCAATTCCACGTTAAACGGCCTGTCGATTCCGCAGATCAATCTCGGAACGATCAGCAAAATGAAAGAACAGGCGGGAGACCACAGCGATATTGTGGGAGTCGTTCTGGATGCGGTGGCAGAGTCCATCAGCCAGGAGGAACTGGAGATTTATACCAGCGGGGCGACCAACATTTTTAAATATCCGGAGCTTTCCGATTCCAGGAAAGCCAGTGAATTGATTTATACATTAGAAGAAAAGCAGCAGCTTGCGGCTTTGGTTTCCGACAGCCTAAGCAGCGAAACGGAAACCGGAATCCAGGTGTATATCGGGAATGAAAGCCCGATCCAGACGATGAAAGACTGCAGCGTTGTTACGGCAACGTATGAATTAAGCGAAGGCGTCAAAGGAACGGTGGGGATTATCGGACCCAAGCGCATGGACTATGAGAAGGTTATGGACAGTTTAAAAGAGCTGAAAACGCAGCTGGACGGCATTTTGAAGAAGCCATCCACTTAACGGATAAAAAGAGAAAGGTGGTAATTAAGTGGCAGAAATGAACAGGGAACAGGAAACGGAAGAAATTTTAACAGATGCTGGGGCAGCAGCACAAGACGGCGGGGACTGCCCGGAACAGGAGACAGAAACAGCTGAAAAAATGCCGGAAGAAAGCGAAAATGCCGGAACGGAAGCCGCAGAGGAGGAAGGCAGGAAAGGTCTTTTTACGAAAAAGAAGAAAAAAGACAAAAAAGACGAACAGATCGAAGATCTGACCGACCGGCTGAAACGCCAGATGGCTGAATTTGAAAATTTCCGTAAACGGACCGAAAAGGAAAAATCTCAGATGTTTGATCTGGGCACCAAAAACATCATAGAAAAAGTGCTTCCGGTGATCGATAATTTTGAACGGGGTCTTGCCGCGGTACCGGACGAAGAAAAGGAAAATCCTTTTGCAGAAGGAATGCACAAGATTTATAAACAAATGATGGCCGTGTTGGAAGAAGCCGGAGTAAAGCCGATCGAAGCAGAAGGAACAGAATTTAACCCGGATTTCCATAACGCAGTGATGCACATAGAAGACGACGCCTTAGGAGAGAATATGATAGCAGAGGAACTCCAGAAAGGCTATATGTACCGCGATACCGTAGTACGTCATAGTATGGTAAAAGTAGCAAATTAATTTATAAAAAAGCAAACGACAGAAACAAAACAAATCAGGAGGTAACGATTATGAGTAAAATTATTGGTATTGATTTAGGAACGACAAACAGCTGTGTAGCAGTGATGGAAGGCGGAAAACCGACCGTGATCGCAAATCAGGAAGGCGCAAGGACGACACCGTCGATCGTAGCATTTACAAAGACCGGAGAGCGTCTGGTCGGCGAGCCGGCAAAACGCCAGGCAGTGACAAATGCAGAAAAGACGATCGCATCTATTAAGAGAGATATGGGCACCGACAACGGACGTATGATCGACGATAAGAAATATTCTCCGCAGCAGATTTCCGCCATGATCCTGCAGAAATTAAAAGCGGATGCAGAAGGTTATCTGGGAGAGACGGTAAATGAAGCGGTCATTACCGTACCGGCTTACTTTAATGACGCGCAGCGCCAGGCGACCAAAGACGCCGGTAAAATTGCGGGTCTTGACGTAAAGCGTATCATCAATGAGCCGACGGCGGCGGCGCTTGCATACGGGCTTGACAACGAAAAAGAACAGAAGATTATGGTGTACGATTTGGGCGGCGGTACGTTTGACGTATCCATTATCGAGATCGGCGACGGCGTCATCGAGGTTCTGGCAACGAACGGCGATACCCGCCTGGGCGGCGACGACTTTGACAACAGAGTGACAAAGTGGATGATCGACGAATTTAAGAAAGCGGAAGGCGTAGACTTATCCGCGGATAAAATGGCGCTGCAGAGATTAAAAGAAGCTGCCGAAAAAGCGAAAAAAGAGCTTTCTTCCGCAACAACGACAAACATCAACCTGCCGTTTATTACGGCAACCGCGGAAGGACCGAAACACTTCGACATGAACCTGACAAGGGCAAAATTTGATGAGCTGACACACGATCTGGTTGAAAGAACGGCGGTTCCGGTACAGAATGCAATGAAGGATGCGGGACTGACCAACGCAGATCTGGGCCAGGTACTGTTAGTCGGCGGTTCTACCCGTATTCCGGCAGTTCAGGATAAAGTAAAGCAGCTTACCGGCAAAGAGCCGAGTAAATCCTTAAATCCGGACGAATGCGTGGCAATCGGCGCTTCCGTACAGGGAGGAAAACTGGCGGGAGACGCAGGCGCAGGCGATATCCTTCTTTTGGACGTTACGCCGCTGTCACTGTCGATCGAGACGATGGGAGGCGTAGCAACCAGGCTGATCGAACGGAATACGACGATTCCTACCAAAAAGAGTCAGGTATTCTCCACCGCTGCAGATAATCAGACGGCCGTTGATATCAATGTCGTACAGGGTGAGAGACAGTTTGCAAGGGATAACAAATCCCTGGGACAGTTCCGTTTAGACGGAATTCCGCCGGCACGCCGCGGCGTTCCGCAGATTGAAGTTACATTTGATATCGATGCCAACGGTATCGTTAATGTTTCGGCAAAAGATCTGGGGACCGGAAAAGAACAGCACATTACGATTACGGCAGGTTCCAATATGTCCGATTCCGATATCGAAAAGGCCGTAAAAGAGGCGAAAGAGTTTGAAGCGCAGGATAAGAAGCGCAAAGAAGCGATCGATGCCAGAAACGATGCGGATTCTTTCGTATTCCAGACAGAAAAGGCATTGGAGGAAGTCGGCGCATCATTAGACGCTGCGGATAAATCCGAAGTAGAAGCCGATCTGAACGCAGTCAAAGCAATCTTGGAGTCAAACCCGAATGCGGAAGAAATGACGGAGGATAAGGTCGGAGAATTAAAGGCGGCGCAGGAGAAGCTGACACAGAGTGCACAGAAAGTATTTGCCAAGATGTATGAGCAGTCACAGGCAGCGCAGCAGGCAGCGGGTGCAAATCCGGATATGGGCGCATCTTCCCAGAGCGCGCCGGAAGACGACGTAGTGGACGCAGATTTTAAAGAAGTTTAAAATTATTGAAAGATAAAGATACCATGGTTCAGACACACTCCAAAGCAGTATACACGCCGGAGTGTGTTTGAACCATGCCTTGTAACCGGATCATCATGATAAGAGGGAATGGATTATGGCAGAAAAAAGAGATTATTATGAGGTGTTGGGCGTTGACAAACACGCGGATGACGCCGCTTTAAAAAAAGCGTTCCGTCAGCTTGCCAAAAAATATCATCCGGATATGAATCCGGGCGATCAAGAGGCGGAGCAGAAGTTTAAAGAAGTGCAGGAAGCCTATGCCGTATTGAGCGACACCGAGAAAAGAAGGCAGTATGACCAGTTTGGCCATGCGGCGTTTGACGGAGGCGGAGGCGGAGGTGGATTTGACTTTTCCGGCATGGATATGAGCGATATTTTCGGCGATATCTTCGGCGATTTTTTCGGCGGAGGAAGACGAAGTGCGGATCATGGACCGAGAAAGGGTGCAAATTTACGGGCAAGCGTAAGGATTACGTTTGAAGAATCGATTACCGGATTGGAAAAAGAGCTGGAGATCGTATTGAAAGACGAGTGCGGTACCTGTCACGGTACGGGAGCAAAACCGGGGACAACTCCGGAGACGTGTCCGAAATGCGGCGGTAAAGGCAAGGTGATGTACAGCCAGCAGTCTTTATTCGGCATGGTACAGAATGTGCAGACGTGTCCGGAATGCGGCGGCTCCGGCAAAGTCGTCAAAGAGAAATGTTCCGACTGCCGGGGAAGCGGATATATCGCATCCAAAAAAAGAATCAAAGTTACGATACCCGCAGGCATTGACAACGGGCAGAGCGTCAGGATCCGGGATAAGGGCGAGCCGGGCAGAAACGGCGGTCCGAGGGGCGATCTTTTGGTAGAAGTTCTCGTGTCCAGACATCCGATTTTCCAGAGACAGGATATGAATATTTATTCGACTGCGCCGATTTCTTATGCGCAGGCGGCGCTGGGCGGAGAAGTCCGCATCTCTACGGTAGACGGCGACGTGCTTTACGATGTCAAAGCGGGAACGCAGACGGATACCAGAATACGCCTGAAAGGCAAAGGCGTGCCTTCGCTTCGGAATAAGGCGGTACGGGGCGACCATTACGTAACGTTAGTCGTTCAGGTTCCTACTAAATTAAATGAAGCGGCCAAAGAAGCTTTGCGTAAATTCGATGCGGAAACAGGAAATTCTCTGCATACGAACGGCAAAGCGCCGGAAAAACCAAGAAAAAAGAGCTTTAAAGAAAAGATCAAAGAGCAATTCGAAGATTTATAGAGGACATGTAGTACCATTTTCCTATTGTTGCCTTTCCCTAGATGTTGTATGCTAAAATGCAAATGGTGACGGTTGAAACGCCATATCTTGTTGGAGATTGCAGGAAAGGAAGCAAAGTATGGATCGGGCATATGCAATGACAGAGGACGTTGTAAGTTACATTTCAGACTGGCGTTTCCCCAGAACAACAGATCGAAGATCGGAAGAGAGGACATATTCTGACGAGAGAGCAAGGCTTAAGCGTCAGCAGCAGCAGTTGGAGTATGAAAGACAGGAATTTTTAAGAGCCAAGGCATTTGAAGAGAAACGCATGGAAAAAGAAAAGCGTATCTTTGATATGGAATGGAAGATGCTGGAGGAAGGATGGAGAAGACTGGCTGCCGAACGGGAGCAGTTAGAGAGATTCCATTCGGGCGGAGAAGACGAAGAAACAAGTGAATTTATCTTCCGCAATATGTCGGTCTCCCTGTTTTTCAGCGGTGTAAAGAATACGCGCGCGTTAAAGAAACGCTATAAAGATCTGATCAAGATTTTTCATCCGGATAACGGAGCCGGAGATACGGAAGTTCTTCAGCGGATCAATGAAGAGTATGAAACCTTAAAAGAAAGCCTGGGAAGCGTAAAAAGCCGTATTTTTCAGGACTAACAGCAGATAAAGTAAAACAGTGCCGTTGCACAATGCGTGCAGCGGTTATTTTTTGAATGGAGGCGCATGGCATGAAGTGGAATAAATTTACGATTCAGACGACAACAAAAGCGGAAGATTTTATCAGCGCCATGTTGTCTGAACTTGGCATCGAAGGAGTGGAAATTGAAAATAACGTGCCGTTGACCAAAGAGGAGCAGTCGGATATGTTTATTGATTTTCTGCCCGAGCTGCCGCCGGATGAAGGGATCAGTTATGTCAGTTTTTATCTGGAAGACGGGAAAGAACATTCCGCTCTGCTGCAGCGGGTGGCAGAAGGAATCGAAGAACAGCGTCAGTGGATCGATGTGGGAACGGGACATATTACGTCCTGCGATACGCAGGATCTGGACTGGATGAATAACTGGAAAGAATATTTTCATTCGTTTTCGATTGAAGATATTCTGATTAAACCCACCTGGGAAACGTTAAAAGAAGAGGACAAAGACAAGCTTTTGATCGAGATCGATCCCGGGATTTCTTTTGGAACCGGAAAACACGAGACGACGCAGCTTTGTATCCGTCAGCTGATCAAATATATCCGGAAGAATCCTGGGGCAAACGTGCTGGATATCGGATTTGGAAGCGGCATTTTATCCATTGCGGCCCTAAAGCTGGGGGCGTCGAACGTCACCGGAACGGATCTGGATGAAAACTGTCTCGTTTCCGTAACAGAAAATATGGAGACCAACCGCTTAAAAGCAGAGGACGGCAGGTTTTATGTGGGAAATCTGATCAACGATACAAAGCTGCAGGAGACGGTCGGAGAGGAATGTTATGATATTGCGGTTGCAAATATTCTGGCGGACGTGATCATTCCGATGGCTTCCGTCGTCCCGGCAAGATTGAAACAGGGCGGGATTTTCATTACGTCGGGGATCATTGATTTTAAAGAGGCAGAAGTGAAAGATGCCATAGAATCCAACGGCATGAGAGTGTTGGAGATCAATCACGACGGCGAATGGGTCAATATTACAGCCATAAAGGAGTAACGGAAAGGGCGGGCTATGTATCAGTTTTTTGTAGAAGAGGAACAGATCGGGAGAGAATTTGTTACGATCACAGGTTCCGACGTCAATCATATCAAACATGTGCTCCGGATGAAGCCGGGAGAAAAAATCCGTATCAGCAGCCGGGAAGGGAGAGACTTATTCTGCGTGGTATCCGAGGTGGCGGATACATTTGTGCAGGCGGATATTTTGAACGAGGAAGCGCCTTCTACGGAGCTTTCGGAAAAAATCTATCTGTTTCAGGGAATCCCGAAAGGAGACCGGATGGAAACCGTGATCGAAAAGGCGGTGGAGCTGGGCGTATATGAAATTATACCGGTAGCGATGAAATACTGCGTCGTAAAACTGGATGCCAAAAAAGAGGCGGCGCGCGTGAGCCGCTGGCAGAAGCTTGCGGAAGCGGCTGCCAAGCAGTCGAAGCGGAGCGTGATTCCCAATATTCATCCTGTGATGAATTACCGCGGCGCGGTAGAATATGCGGCATCCTGCGACGTATGCCTGGTTCCGTATGAAAATGAAACGGGTATGAAAAGCTTAAAAGAAGCGGCTGCTTCCATAAAGCAGGGAGATTCCGTCAGTGTTCTGATCGGGCCGGAGGGCGGATTTGCAGAAGAAGAAATTGCGCTGGTACGGAATGGGATGCAGGTGGTGTCGCTGGGCAGACGGATTTTACGGACAGATACGGCGGGTATTGCCGTGATGGCAATGCTGATGCTGGAATCGGAGATCAGAAAAGAACAGGGGTAGGTATGAAAGTATATCTGGATAATTCTGCAACGACAAGATGCAGCAGGCGGGCCGTTGACCAAATGGTACGTCTGCTGGAAGAAGATTACGGAAATCCGTCTTCTCTGCACCGGATGGGAGAACAGGCGGAAATATATATCAAAGAAGCCAGACAGACGATCGCTAAAACATTAAAAGCAGAGGAAAAAGAGATCGTATTTACGTCGGGCGGCACGGAATCGAACAATCTGGCGATCCTTGGAGCCGCAGAAGCAAACAAGCGGGCGGGAAACCATGTGATTACAACGGCAATCGAGCATCCGTCCGTCTGGCAGACGGTGAAATACCTGGAAGAGTCCGGATACCGCATCACTGCTCTTCCGGTAGATGCCAAGGGCGTGATTTCTCTGGACGCATTGGAAGAAGCGTTGGATGAAGAGACGATTTTAGTTTCGATGATGCAGGTCAATAATGAGATCGGAACGATCGAGCCGATCGAACAGGCGGCAAAACGGATCCGGAAGAAGGCGCCGCAGGCGTTGATTCATACGGATGCCATTCAGTCTTACGGCAAATTAGCGGTATGTCCGAAAAAAACGGATGTAGATTTGGTGTCCGTCAGCGGGCATAAAATCCACGGGCCGAAAGGCAGCGGTTTTTTGTATATCCGGGAGAAAACAAAAATTCGGCCGATCGTATTCGGCGGCGGACAGCAAAAAGGAATGCGTTCAGGGACGGAAAATGTTCCGGCGATTGCAGGTCTTTCGGTAGCGGCGGCGGAATGTTATGAACAGCTGGAAGAAAGCGCCGACCGTATGTACCGGTTGCGGGATTATTTTATACAGGAAGTCACCGGGATTTCCGGCGTGTCTGTCAACGGGGCGCTGGGCAGGGCTGCCGCGCCGCATATTGTCAGCGTCAGTGTGGAAGATGTCAAAAGCGAAGTGCTTTTGCATTCTCTGGAAGAGAAAGGAATTTATATATCGGCAGGCAGCGCCTGTTCTTCCCACAAGAGATCGGTCAGCCGCACGCTGCAGGCAATCGGCTTGAACAGAAGCCAGGCGGATACTACGGTTCGGTTTAGTTTTTGTGAAGCGACGACAAAGGAAGAAATCGATTATACGCTGGAATGCCTGAATGAGACGATTCCGTTTCGGAGAAAATTTACCAGAAGATAGAGAACGGAGGAACCATGTACAAATCTTTTTTAATCAAGTACGGCGAAATCGCCATTAAAGGAAAAAACCGGTATTTATTTGAAGAAGCGCTGGTTCGCCAGATCCGGTATGCCCTAAAGGAGGCGGAAGGAGAATTTCATGTACGCCGCCTGCAGGGAAGAATTTATGTGGATGCTGCGGGCGAATACGATTATGACGAGGTCATGCAGGCGCTGTCCCATGTGTTCGGCATCGTGGGGATCTGTCCGGTCGTCCTGTTAAAAGACGAAGGGTTTGAACGTCTGGCAGAAGATGTGATTGCATATATGGACAAAGTCTATCCGGATAAACATCTGACGTTTAAAGTCCATGCAAGAAGGGCAAGAAAAAATTATCCGATGGATTCTATGGAATTAAACGCGGCGCTGGGAGAGAAAATATTAGAAGCATTTCCGGAGATTTCAGTGGATGTCCACAATCCGGACGTGCTTTTGTGTGTGGAGATCCGCGAGGAGATTAACCTGTATTCTATGGAGATCAAAGGACCGGGCGGTATGCCGGTGGGAACAAACGGAATGGCGATGCTGCTGTTGTCCGGTGGAATCGACAGCCCGGCAGCCGGTTATATGACGGCAAAGCGCGGTGTTGCCTTGGATGCAGTCTATTTTCATGCGCCGCCGTATACCAGTGAGCGTGCAAAACAAAAAGTTGTGGACCTCGCAAAGATCCTGTCAAAATATTCCGGGCCGATCCGTCTGCATGTCGTGAATTTTACGGATATTCAGCTGTTTATTTATGAGAAGTGTCCGCACGAAGAGCTGACGATTATCATGCGTCGGTATATGATGCGGATTGCGGAGCACTTTGCCCGCGCAAACGGGTGCCTTGGTCTTGTAACGGGGGAGAGCATCGGGCAGGTGGCAAGCCAGACGATGCAGTCGCTGGCAGTGACAAATGCCGTATGTGAAATGCCGGTGTACCGTCCTCTGATCGGCTTCGATAAAAATGAGATCATTGCCGTTTCGGAGAAGATCGATGCATATGAAACCAGTATTCTTCCATACGAAGACTGCTGTACGATTTTTGTGGCAAAGCATCCGGTGACCAAACCGGTATTAAAGACGATTGAGCGTTCCGAGCGAAAACTGGAGGAAGGAATCGAAGAACGGATGAAAACGGCGCTTGAGACGACCGAAGTGATTGAAATAAAATAAAAAATAAGAGGATGGAATCCATCCTCTTATCGGGTTTTTGTATTATGACTCTGTGACAAGATACGGAGCAAGAGCCTCTAAAATATCAGCTTCGTCGCTTTCTACATGGATCGCCAGATCGATCGGTTTGGATAAATCCAGACTGAAAATTCCCATGATCGATTTTGCGTCAATCGTATATCTTCCGGAGATTAAATCAAAATCATAATCAAACTGGGTAACGGTATTGACAAAAGCTTTCACTTTGTCAATAGAATTTAAAGAAATCTGAACTGTTTTCATGAATGCACCCTCCTAATCAGTATTTTCAATTATTTATATAGTAATTCTTTTAACAGGAAAAGTCAATCCCATTTCGCGCAAATCTGGAGGCTAAAGTGAGGAAAAAAAATAATAAAAAGGCAGCGCTGCATAATCTTGGATGTAAGGTAAACGCCTATGAAACAGAAGCCATGCGGCAGATCTTAGAGGAAGCCGGATATGAGATCGTGGATTTTTCACAAAAGGCGGACGTCTATGTGGTAAATACCTGTTCCGTGACGAACATGGCGGACAGAAAGTCCAGGCAGATGCTGCATCGTGCCAAAAAGAGAAATCCGGACAGTATAGTGGTTGCGGCAGGCTGTTATGTACAGACGAAGACGAAAGAAGCACAGACGGATCCGGCGGTTGACCTTATCGTCGGAAACAATCAAAAACACAGGCTGGCGGAAGCGATTGCGGACTACGAGAGAGACCGGACGAAAAGAAATTCTCTGACCGGAATCAACGGCAGACAGCCGTATGAAACGCTGCATATGACAAAGACGGCGGAGCATACCCGGGCGTTTATCAAAGTACAGGACGGATGCAATCAGTTCTGCAGTTATTGTATCATCCCTTATGCAAGGGGGAGGGTGCGGAGCCGGAAAGCGGAAGATGTGCTGCAGGAAGTGCGTGCTCTGGCAGAGAACGGTTATCAGGAAATCGTATTGACTGGAATTCATTTAAGCTCGTTTGGAACGGATACGGGGGAGAAGCTGCCGAAGCTTTTGGAAGATCTTTCTGCGGTGGAGGGAATCCGCAGGATTCGTCTCGGCTCTTTGGAACCAAGAATCATAACGGAGGATTTTGTAAAGTTTTTGTCCGAAACAGAAAAGGTCTGCCCGCATTTTCACCTGTCGCTGCAGAGCGGCTGCGACGCTACATTACGGCGGATGAACCGGAAATACGATACGGACATGTATCAAAAGAGCTGCGGCCTGCTGCGGAAGTATTTTGAGCATCCGGCAATTACGACCGATGTGATCGCCGGATTTCCGGGCGAGACGGAAGAGGAATTTGCGGCGACGGAGCGTTTTGTCAGACAGATTCATTTTTATGAAATGCATATATTTAAATATTCCGTTCGGGAAGGGACAAAAGCCGCGGCAATGCCAAATCAGATACCCGAACAGATCAAAACTATCCGAAGCGAGCGGCTGATCGCGCTGGCAGATCAAATGTCGGAGGAATTTCGAAGTTATTATATCGGCAGGGACGTGGAGGTTTTGATGGAAGAGCCGTTTGAATCGGAAGGCAGGCGTTATTTTGCTGGATATACGAAAGAATATGTAAAAATCGCATTGGAAACGGACCGGGATTTGTCCAATTCGTTTGTGAAAGGCAGGGTTTTGGGGCGTCTGGACGACACAGCGTATCTTATGGTTGAATTTTAGGACATAATATATTACAATAGTACCAGCAATGCTTTTGCGTGCATGAAAACAAAAGAGCAGAATATAAGGGCGTGGAATTATGCAGAATTTAAACAACACACAATTTTTTAAAGTAGAGAAAGAACTGGAGATGCAGGTAAAGGACGTGCTTGCCATTGTCTATGAAGCGCTGACGGAAAAAGGCTATAATCCAGTCAATCAGATTGTTGGATATATTATGTCCGGTGATCCGACGTATATCACCAGCCATAATAATGCAAGAAGTCTGATCATGAAAGTAGAACGGGATGAAATCGTAGAAGAGGTTTTGCAGGAGTATATCAAGACGAAGCTGATCAAATAACAGGGAGGCATTTTATGCGGATATTGGGGCTGGATTTCGGCGAACATACGGTTGGCGTGGCAGTCAGCGACGAATCTGGACTGATTGCGCAGAAAGTTGAGACGATCCAGAGAAAGTCCCCGGATAAACTGCGTCAGACATTGGCAAGGATCGAAGAGCTTGCCTCTTCTTATGGTGTAGATAAAATTATTTTAGGGTACCCGAAGAATATGAACAATACAGAAGGGGAACGGTGCGGAAAGACGAGGGAATTTCAGGCATTGTTAGAACGCAGGAGCCGGCTGGACGGTATTACGATAGAATTGTGGGATGAACGGCTGACTACAGCTGCGGCAGAACGCGTCTTAATCGAAAGCGGTGTCCGAAGGGAAAACCGGAAACAGTATGTGGACCAGATCGCTGCAGTGTTGATTTTGCAGGGATATCTGGATTTTAGAAACAGAAAGAAGGAACGGGCAGCAGGATATGGAGAAGATCACATTTACGGATCCTGATACGCAGGAGGAAACGGAGTTTTTCTGCCTGGAGCAGACACAGATCAATAATCAGAATTATATACTGGTCACCGAAGAAGAAGACGGTGATTCGGAGGCTTATATTTTAAGGGAAACATCTTTCGGGCAGGGCGAGACCGTGTATGAAATGGTGGACGAGGACGCCGAACTGGAAGCCATTGGCAAAGTCTTTGCGGAATTGATGGAAGATGTTGACTTAGAATACTAAGTTTTTATTTGTGACAGCGAAACGGTTTGCCGAGGAAATTTCGGTATGCCGTATCAGCGGTCAGATTAAAATTTTATGTAAGAAGAGAGGACGATAGGGTATGCCTTAGGGAAAGTTTCCGCTGATGTATCCGTTTTTTGCGGTATATCTGTGGGAAGTATTCGTTTGGCATATTCTGGAACGGAGGTTATTTTTGAAACAGAAAACAACAGAACATGGAAAATTAAAGATCATTCCGTTGGGAGGGCTTGAGCAGATCGGAATGAATATTACTGCGTTTGAATACGAAGACAACATTATCGTAGTAGACTGCGGATTGTCGTTTCCGGAAGACGATATGCTGGGCATCGATCTGGTAATTCCCGATATTACGTATCTGAAAGAGAATATCGAGAAAGTAAAAGGATTTTTTATTACGCACGGACATGAAGACCATATCGGGGCGATCCCCTATGTATTAAAAGAGATCAATGTGCCGATTTATGCGACAAAGCTGACGATCGGCATTATAGACCATAAATTAAAAGAGCATAATATGCTGACGAAAGTCAAACGAAAAGTGGTAAAATACGGTCAGCATATTAATTTGGGCAATTTCAGGGTGGAATTTATCAAGACCAACCACAGTATTCAGGATGCGGCGGCGCTTGCCATTTATTCCCCGGCAGGTATTGTCGTGCATACGGGCGATTTTAAAGTGGATTATACGCCGGTATTCGGCGACGCGATCGATCTTGCCAGATTGGGAGAAATCGGGAAGAAAGGCGTGCTGGCACTGATGTGCGACAGCACAAATGCGGAACGGCCGGGATTTACGATGTCGGAGAGAACCGTCGGAAGGACGTTTGACAATATTTTTTCGGAGCACAAAAATTCCAGGATTATTATTGCTACATTTGCATCCAATGTGGACCGCGTGCAGCAGATCATCAATTCTGCCTGCAAATACGGCAGAAAAGTCGTTGTGGAAGGTCGGAGTATGGTCAATATCATTTCTACGGCGACGGAACTGGGATATCTGGATATTCCGGACAATACGTTAATCGACGTGGAACATTTGAAAAATTATCCGGATGAGCAGACCGTACTGATCACAACGGGAAGCCAGGGAGAGTCCATGGCTGCGCTATCCCGTATGGCATCCGGCATGCATAAGAAGATCACGATCAAACCGAAAGATACGATTATATTCAGTTCGAATCCGATACCGGGAAATGAAAAGGCGGTTTCCAACGTGATCAACGAACTGTTTATGAAAGGCGCCGACGTGATATTTCAGGACGCGCACGTATCCGGACATGCTTGTCAGGAGGATATCAAGCTGATCTATTCGCTCGTCCGTCCGAAATATGCGATACCGGTACACGGTGAATACCGGCATTTGATGGCGCAGAAAAAAGTGGCGGAGGAATTGGGATACGAAAAAGAAAATATTTTTATCCTTTCTTCCGGGGATGTGTTAGAATTAGATGAAGAGTCTGCAAATATTACCGGTCATGTCCATGTGGGCAATGTCATGGTAGACGGTCTCGGCGTCGGCGACGTGGGCAATATTGTACTGCGGGACAGGCAGCATCTGGCAGAGGAAGGAATCATTATCGTCGTACTGACGCTGCAGGCAGGTTCCGGACAGGTGATTGCCGGACCGGATATCGTATCCAGAGGGTTTGTCTATGTCAGAGGTTCGGAGAGCCTGATGGACGAAGCAAAACAGGTGCTTGACGGTACAATGGAACAGATTATGGAAAAAAATATTACAGACTGGGGCAGGATTAAAACAGATATCAAAGATTCCCTGGGGGAATTTGTCTGGAAAGAGACGAAGAGAAAACCGATGATCATACCGATCATTATGGAGGTATAGCAGATTGAGTCAGGTTCAGGAGAAAATCCGGGAGTTGATCGCAGCAATCCAAGCGTGTGAAGAATACGGCAGGTATCAGAACGCAAAGCAGGCGATTGAAAAATATCCCGTTTTAAAACAGAGTGCCGACGACTTTTGCAGACATAAATTTGAGCTGCAGGAGAGCGGCGCAGATCTTTTTGACGAAATAGACAGGCTGCAGCAGGAATATATGGAGATTGGCAGCAATCCCGTGATATGGGAATATCTGACGGCGGAAAATGCGTGCTGCCGGATTCTTCGTCAGGTAAACTGGCAGTTATTGGAGCAGTTGGATTTCGGGGCGGATTTTGGAACATAATCGGCCGGGCTGCCGGTAGACCGGCGGCTATAGCACGCTGCGGCGGGACGCTTTGTGAGGAAACTTGCAGGGATTGGTTTATGGAATACGGAGGAAAAGATGAGCGCCAGAAAAGTAGTGATGAAAATAGTAAGTATCAGCTTTTCGATTCTGGTTTTGATTTTGCTGGCAGCAGCGCTTTATCAGGGCGGAAAGGCATCGTATGGTTTCGGTTACCGTGTGTTTACGGAACCGGCCGTGGATCTGCCGGAGGAAGGGCAGGATAAGGTGGTTTCGGTTTCCTCCGGAACAAAAGATAAAGAACTTGGCGAACTTCTGGAAAAAAAAGGATTGATTCGTGATGCGGGGCTGTTTGTACTGCAGTTGAAACTCTCCGCGTATGCCGGCAAGATCAAAGAAGGAACCTATACGCTTTCCACGTCAATGACAGCGTATGAGATGATGCAGATTATGTCTGCCGAGGAATCGGAGTCGACAGAGCTGCAGGAACAGGACGGCTGATATGATCCTAGAAGAACGTCTGGCGACGTATATCAATTCACTTGATACCGGCAATACGGCATTTTTAAACCGTATCGAACAGTATGCGGCAGAATTTGACGTACCCGTTATCCGCAAAGAAACGCAGCAATTTATAAAAACGCTTCTGGCCATAAAAAAGCCGCGGCGGATTTTAGAAGTCGGAACGGCAATCGGCTTTTCCGCTCTGTTTATGGCAGAATATAATCCGGTCTGCAGTGAAATTATTACGATTGAGAATTATGAAAAACGAATACCGATTGCCAGAGAAAATATAAAAGAAGCGGGACGGGAAGCGCAGATTACGCTGATCGAAGGCGATGCGCAGACAATCCTTCCTTCCTTAAAAGAAACGTTTGATCTGATTTTTATGGATGCGGCAAAGGGGCAGTATATTTATTTTTTGCCGGAACTTCTGCGTCTGTTAAAAGAAGGCGGTATTCTGGTTTCGGATAATGTGCTGCAGGACGGCGATGTGATCGAGTCCAGATTTGCCGTGACAAGGCGAAACCGCACGATACACAAACGGATGCGGGAATATCTGTATGAGGTCACGCATCAGGAAGCGTTGGTCAGTACGGTTATTCCGATCGGAGACGGGCTGACCGTCAGTGTAAAAAAATAAGACAGAGAGGGCAGACAGATGAAACGTCCGGAGCTTTTGATACCGGCAGGCAGTTTGGAAGTATTGAAAATCGCGGTGATATTTGGAGCCGATGCCGTATATATTGGGGGAGAAGCGTTTAGTCTCCGCGCCAAAGCAAAGAACTTTTCAATGGAAGAGATGGCGGAGGGGATTGCGTTTGCCCATGCCCATGGGGCAAAAGTCTATGTGACGGCAAATATTCTCGCCCATAACGAAGATTTAAAAGATGCAGAAGCGTATTTTCTGGCGCTAAAGGAAATAGGACCGGATGCCCTGATCATTTCCGATCCGGGTATTTTTGACATTGCAAAAAACGTCTGTCCGGAAACGGAACTTCATATCAGTACACAGGCAAATAATACAAATTACGGCACATATCTGTTCTGGCAGAAACAGGGAGCTAGGCGCGTCGTATCCGCCAGGGAACTGTCTTTAGCCGAGATCAAAGAAATCCGCAGACGTATCCCGAAAGACTTGGAAATTGAGACTTTTATCCATGGGGCGATGTGTATTTCTTATTCCGGCAGATGCCTTCTGAGCAATTACCTGACGGGGCGGGATGCCAATCAGGGAGCCTGTACGCATCCCTGCAGATGGAAGTATTCGGTAGTTGAGGAGAAAAGGCCCTCCGAATACATGCCTGTCTATGAAAATGAACGGGGAACGTTTATTTTTAATTCCAAGGATCTGTGCATGATCGAGTATATTCCGGAATTGTTTGACGCCGGAATTGACAGCTTTAAGATCGAGGGAAGGATGAAAACGGCGCTCTATGTAGCGACGGTGGCGCGGACGTATCGAAAAGCGATAGATGATTATATGGAGTCGCCAGAGCTTTACAAACAGAATCTGCCCTGGTATATCAGCCAGATTTCCAACTGCACGTACCGTCAGTTTACGACGGGGTTTTTCTTTGGAAAACCGTCGGAGGAATCTCAGATTTATGATTCCAATACGTATCTGAAGGAGTATACGTATCTTGGAATGGCAGATGACTTTGATGAACGGGGAATGGCTGTGATCCGCCAGCGCAATAAATTTTCTGTCGGCGAAGAAATCGAAGTGATGAAGCCGGACGGGAATAATATAACGGCAACTGTCCGACGTATTTTGGATGAAGAGGGAAACGATATGGAATCGGCGCCGCATCCGCAGCAGAAATTATTTGTAGATCTTGGCATGCCGCTGAAACGTTTTGACATTTTACGGAGAAAGGAAGAGGATGGAAAGCTATGAAGCAGGAAAAGTATGTTGCATATGTAGGAACCTACACGTATGAGCACAGTATCGGGATTCATATTTATGATTTGGATGTGGAACAGGGAAAAATGACAGAGCGCAAGGTAGTGGACATAACAAATCCTTCCGATCTGCTTGTTTCCCATAACAAAGAATTTTTATACTCGATCACGGACGACGGCGTCCGGGCATTTCGGATCCTTCCTGACGGCGATCTGGAAACGATGAATGAACAGTGGATCGGCGGAATGCGGGGCTGCTATCTGGATGTGGACGATTCCAATCAATATGTCTTTGTCGGCGGATATCATGACGGGAGAGTCTCCATGCTGCATCTGAATGAAGACGGTTCCATCGGCGAGATCGCAGACGGCGTGTTTCATAAAGGAGTCGGCAGGAATGCGGCGGACAGAAGTTCCAGGCCGCATATCAACTGCGTCAAGGTCACGCCGGATCAGCAGTATCTCTGCGCGGTAGACGGAGGGCTTGACCACGTCAAAGTATATAAAATCGATTATAATAACGGCAGGCTGAAACTGGCGGATATCGTGCACAGCGATTTGGATTCGGCGCCGAAAATGATCCGGTTCAGTAAAGACGGGAAAAATGCCTATATTTTAAATGAGCTGGAAAATACGGTGGATGTGTATGATTACTATGTCGATAAAAACGGCGCGGAATTTGAGCGCATCCAGAAGGTTTCGACACAGAAAGTAAAACACGATCATTGCAGCGCACAGAACATGGAATTTTCACTGGACGGGAAATACCTCTTCTGCGCCAATGCCGGTACGACGGAAATGGCGATTTTTGAGCGCGATGCGGAATCGGGAAAATTAAGCCTTGTCAATATTATTCCGATCAGCGGCGATTTTCCGAAAGCGCTGGCAATTTTTCCGGGAAATAAACATTTCATCAGTTTAAACCATGAATCCAACGAAATCTGTACGTTTCGTATGGACTACGAAAAGAAGTATGCGCTGATGGACGGAAAGCCGTTAAAGATAGATAAGCCGAATTGTATTTATATTCATAAACTGAAAGAAGATTAGAGAGGAAAAAGGGTATCCAAAGATTGATTCTCCTGTGTGTGAAAGTGAGGGGCAGCGGTTTTAGATACCTTTTTGTGTCTTATTTTGAAAAAATAATAGGAGGGATTTACCATGCTTTTGCAATACATCGTCAGCAATTTCAAGTCAATTGGACATCCGATTGAATTTAGCATGTTTCCGGTTCAGGAGATGGGAGAGGAACGTTTCTTAAAATCTATTTCTACTCCAAACGGTGTATGGAAAGTGCTTCGTAGAGGGGGCTTTTTTGGACCGAATGCATCTGGCAAATCTTCTTTTATTGCATCGATTGCTTTTGCGCGTAACTTTATAGTTGATGGTCAAAAGAGCGGTAAAGGGATTAGAATAGATCAATTTGGAGGGGATTTTGAAGAGCTAAAAGGGATCTCTGTATTTCAATTTGTTTTTTATATAGATGGAGAGGTTTATGAATATGGGTTTTCGCTGGATCGTAAGCAGGTCCATGAAGAATGGCTTTCTCAGCTGACAAAAACGGGATTCGTATCCTTATTTACTCGTGTAACAGATGATTCTGGCAAAACAGATATAGATATTGAATCTAAGTTTGCTCCAAGGAATTCCAATGAGAGAAAGCTGGCTGAAATTTTAAAAGAGAGCATTCAGGAAAACCAAAAAAATCAGTTGTTTCTTTATAAGCTATATGATAACGGAATCAAGAAGGCGGAAAAAATTTTGGATTGGTTTAAAAGTATTCAAATTATTTTTCCGGATAGCAAGGTGAGAGCTTTACCGATCCGCATGAAAGATGATATTGAACTGCGAACTTATATTGGTGAAATGCTTTGTAAAATGGATACAGGCGTATTTGGAATTTATGTTGCAAGCGAAGAAATTGATTTTCATGATTTTGCTAATGAACTTCAGTTACCAAAGGAAATGATTGAAGATATTGAAGATATTCGAAATGGTATTATAAACTTTGCAGGCAGATATTTTATTTTTGCTGAAAACAGGAAGAAGAGAACAGTTCTGGTTCAATTAAAATTTGAACACAAGCTGAATGGACAATCCATTCAGTTCGATATAGAAGATGAGTCTGACGGAACGCAGCGTTTATTGGATTTATTACCAATGCTGTTTGCAATGAGGGAAGATAGTCATGCGATTTATTTTGTAGATGAAATAGATCGAAGCCTTCATACGAAACTTTCGCAGTATTTATTAAGTGAATTTATTAACTGTTGCGAAAATACTTACAATCAGATTATTTTTACTGCACATGATATCAATCTTATTAACACAAATAATTTTAAACAGGAAGAAATTTGGTTTATCGAAAAAAACAATTTGGGAGAATCTCGTTTGCGTCCTTTTTCTGATTTTAATTTACAGGAAGGTCAGGATGTTCTGAAAGCATATTTGAGTGGAAGATTTGGTGCTGTTCCAATGATAAGGGGGGATTTGTGATGCCTCTTATTAAAAGCCGAATACCGTTTAGTCATGAAAATCCATATCGGCCGGTACGACCTATAACAAGCAAAATTATTTTTCTATCTTTAGAAGGGAGTGTCACGGAAGAAGAATATTTTGAAAGAATTTCTGAATTATTTTGTGAAATTAAAAGTAAAATTCAATTTGTTTCTGTAGCAGAAGACGCTGTTCACACTGCTCCTAAGCACAGAACACCCGATCAGGCAAAAATGCTTAGTAAAGTTCGGCCCAGGCAGTTAGTGGAACGAATTGATCAATTCAAGTTGGAGAAAGATGATATATATCAGTTTTCTCAATATCCGGAGGATGAATTTTGGTTGGTTACGGATGTTGACAAAAATTGGTCAAATGAAAGGATCAGTCCAAATGAAGGAAAAACTTTTTATGATGAATGGAAAGACACAATAGAAATGTGTAAAACGAAGAACTACAGATATGCCATTAGTAATCCTTTTTTTGAAGTTTGGCTGCTGTTACATCATGATATTCCAAATGATGAGGATAAAAGTTTTGCTGTTACGGATACACATCTATATGAAAAAACAGATCATTTTCGGACGCGTTTGCGGAATTTGGGAGTTCCGTTAGAAGACCGGAAACATATGAAACCGTCCGATTACAATATAGAGAAGGTCAAGACAGCCATTTCCAGGGCTGAAGCACTGCATTTAGAAAAGACAGATTTATATCCTAGATATTTTGTGACTACAGTCTACATACTTATGAATAAAATTATGAATATGCTGCCTAAGAATGAATAGAAAAGAATATAGCCGAACAGTTAGTTGTAAACTGTCCGGCTTATTTCATTTTGTGGTTTTTGTTTAGATAGATATTTGCATAGATAAGGTGTATGTCTATCATATTCTAAAATGAGCTATTCTGGTGAAATCGTTTATTATTTATTATAAAAATCCATCACCGAATCGATCCTTGCCGTCATGTTCAAAAGCATGGCGTCGCAGACAGTAAGAGCCGCCATGGCTTCCACAACGACAACGGCGCGCGGGACGATTACCGGATCGTGCCTGCCGCAGATGGAAATGTCAATGTTTTCGCCGGCTTTATTGACGGTTTTCTGAGGTGAGGAAATCGACGGGGTTGGTTTAACTGCTGCCCGCAAGAGGATGGTATCGCCGTCGCTGATGCCGCCGAGCGTGCCGCCGGAATGGTTCGTTTGTTTGCCGACGGATGCCTGTTTTGTCATATAAAAGCTGTCGTTATTTGTGTTTCCGTCTGTTTGGGCCGCCAAAAATCCGTCGCCGATCTCAAATCCTTTGACTGCACCGACGGAAAGAATTGCTTTGGCGAGATTGGCGTCCAGTTTTTCAAATACGGGATCGCCGATTCCGGCGGGAATGCCGTTGATCCTGCATTCGATCACGCCGCCGGCGGAATTGTGGCTTTTCATGCAGTCCTCAAGGTGGGCCTGCGCTTTTTGGGCAGCGGCTGCGTCCGGCATATAGAGCGGATTTTTGGGGATCTCGTCCGGATCAAAGGAAGAGATTTCCACGGGTCCGACGGATTTGGCATATGTAAGAAATGAAATACCGAGCGAATGCAGCAGTTTTGCAGCAACGGCTCCCGCCGCTACGCGTCCGATCGTCTCTCTTCCGGAAGAACGCCCGCCGCCCCGGTAATCCCGAAATCCGTACTTGGCGTCAAACGTAAAATCCGCGTGTCCCGGTCGGTAATAGGAGGCTATATCGCCGTAATCCCTTGACCTTTGATCCTTATTATATACAACCATAGAAATCGGCGTTCCGGTCGTTTTCCCTTCAAATACGCCGGATAAAATTTCTACGGCATCTTCTTCGTTCCGCTGCGTCGTATAACGGGACTGTCCGGGTTTTCTGCGGTCTAAATAAGCCTGAATATCCGCTGTATCCAATGCAAGACCCGCCGGACAGCCGTCGATCACAACGCCGATTCCTGTTCCGTGCGACTCTCCCCAGGTAGTGATTTTAAATATTGTTCCCAAAGTTGAACCTGCCATGTCTGCCTCCTGAATGTTTGTTATATTTCAGGAGTATTTTAGCATACGGACCGTGGATTTGAAAAGGAAAAATATGGAGGAATCCTGTTTTCTCTCCGCTTCGTTTTTAAAACGAACTTTTTCATTTCAGTTGAAAAAAGAGGCGAAGTGTTCTATAATTTAAGAAATATTTCGAATTCAGATAAGAATGGAGGAATGGATATGGCATTTTTAACAAGTTTGCTTGGATATCTGGGGAAGCTGGTTTTGTATGTGATTTTGGCAGTGTTGGGTGTTTTTGCAGGTAAGAAGCTGCGTGACCGCAAAGATGCGCAGACAAAAGAATAAATGAAAGTGGTTGGAGGAAGACATTGTGAAACAGAAATTTGGAGTCAATGAACTGCGCAGGATGTATCTGGAATTTTTCGAGAGCAAAGAGCATCTTGCAATGAAGAGCTTTTCTTTAGTGCCGCACAATGACAAGAGCCTGTTGTTGATTAACGCCGGCATGGCACCTTTAAAGCCTTATTTTACCGGACAGGAGATCCCGCCGAGACGCCGGGTGACGACCTGCCAGAAATGCATCCGTACCGGAGACATCGAAAATGTAGGCAAGACGGCGAGGCATCTGACTTTTTTTGAAATGCTTGGGAACTTTTCTTTTGGAGATTACTTTAAACGTGAGGCGATCGCCTGGTCGTGGGAATTTCTGACGAAAGTTTTGGGACTGGAAGAAGACCGACTGTATCCGTCCATTTACGGAGAAGACGAAGAGGCGTTTCGGATCTGGAAGGATGAGATCGGCATTCCGGCAGAAAGGATTACAAGGTTTTACCGCGATCCTAAGACGGGGAAATGCGATAATTTCTGGGAGCATGGCGCAGGTCCCTGCGGACCGTGTTCCGAGATTTATTATGACAGAGGCGAAAGTTACGGCTGCGGCAGTTCGGACTGCAAAGTGGGCTGCGACTGCGATCGTTTCATGGAAGTATGGAACAATGTCTTTACTCAGTTTGACGGTGACGGCAAGGGCGGATACGAAGAACTGGAGCAGAAGAATATCGATACGGGCATGGGACTGGAGCGTCTTGCCGTCGTCATGCAGGACGTAGATTCCGTATTTGACATCGATACGATGAAAGCGATCCGCGATAAAGTCTGTGAACTTTCGCATAAAACATACCAGACGGATGCCATAGACGATATTTCGATCCGCCTGATCACAGACCACATCCGATCCGCTACATTTATGGTTTCCGACGGCATTATGCCAAGCAATGAAGGCAGAGGATACGTTCTGCGCAGGCTGATCCGGCGTGCAGCAAGACATGGAAAGATGCTTGGCATTGACGGCGTGTTTTTGGCGGCGCTGAGCGAGACGGTGATCGAAGAGAGTAAAGACGGTTATCCGGAGCTGGATGAGAAAAAAGCGTTTATTTTCCGTGTGCTGACGCAGGAAGAAGAAAAATTCCATAAGACGATCGATCAGGGGCTTTCTATTTTATCCGATATGCAGAAGGAGTTGGCGCGTAAAGGCGAAACTGTTCTTTCCGGCAGGGAAGCCTTTAAACTGTATGATACGTATGGATTCCCGATCGATCTGACGCAGGAAATTCTGGAAGAGCAGGGGTGTTCGATCGATACGGCAGGATTTGAGCAGGCAATGGAAGAACAGCGGACAAAAGCGAGAAAAGCGAGAAAAGCGACGAATTATATGGGAGCGGACGTGACGGTTTACGAATCGATCGATCCGTCCGTGACGACGAAATTTGTCGGATACGATCGTCTGTCCTGTTTTTCCAAAGTTACGGTTTTGACGACCGAAACGGAAATCACGGAAGCGCTATCCGACGGTGAGATCGGAACGATTTTTGTGGAAGAGACTCCTTTTTATGCAACGATGGGCGGTCAGAATGCAGATACCGGAATCATTCGCAGCGACGGCTTTGAATTTGCGGTCAGCGATACGGTTTCCATGCTGGGCGGCAAGATCGGACATATCGGAACGGTGACCAAAGGCATGGTAAAGAGCAGCGATACGGTGGAACTTTTGGTGGATCAAAAGCGGCGTACGGCGATCGGCAAAAATCACAGCGCAACGCATCTGTTGCAGAAAGCGCTCCGCGAAGTTTTGGGCGGCCATGTGGAACAGGCGGGGTCCGATGTCAATGCAGACCGTCTGCGTTTCGATTTTACGCACTTTTCATCGATGACACAAGAAGAGATCGAACAGACGGAGCGTATCGTCAATCAGAAGATCGCGGATGCCCTGGATGTGACAACGGATATTATGACGCTTGAAGAAGCGAAAAAGACGGGAGCCATGGCGCTGTTTGGCGAAAAGTACGGGGAAACGGTACGAGTGGTACGTATGGGAGATTTTTCAACGGAATTGTGCGGAGGAACGCATGTTGCGAACACGGCTGAGATTACGGCGTTTAAGATTGTGAGCGAATCCGGCGTTGCTGCAGGAGTCAGAAGAATCGAAGCGCTTACAAGCGGTGCAGTATTTGCGTATTATGACAGGATCGAAGTGGAATTGGAACGGGCGGCGTCTCTGCTTAAGACGAAGCCGTCGGAAGTTTCTGTAAAGATCGCGCATTTGCAGGAAGAGCTCAAGGCGCTGCAAAGCGAAAATGAAGCGTGGAAGAGCAAAGCGGCAAAAGAAGCATTAGGCGATGTGACGGATCAGACGATAGAAGTCGGCGGTGTGAAGCTTCTTGCGGCAAGAGCGGACGGCGTGGATATGAACGGTCTGCGTGAACTCGGAGATCAGCTGAAAGAAAAGATTTCAGAGGGTGTGATCGTGCTTGCATCCGAAAACGGCGGAAAAGTAAATCTGATTGCGATGGCTACCGACGCTGCAATGAACAAAGGCGCGCATGCGGGGAATTTAATCAAAGGCATCGCAGGAAAAGTCGGCGGCGGCGGAGGAGGCCGTCCGAACATGGCGCAGGCGGGCGGCAAGAATCCTGCCGGGATTGACGAGGCGCTCGCAGAAGTAAAGAAAGTATTGGAAAGCCAACTGGCATAAAAAACGGTCATTTATCAATGAGGATGTTTCTTTGCTGCCTGGTGAAGGTCATGTACCGGAAGGTCCGGGAATCGGCAATAGAAGATAAAACATCCTCATTTGTGATATCAGGGGGAAAACTATGGGTAAAATCAGAAAAAAATTGTGTTCCATGTTATTGACAGGATGTATGACGGCAGGTATGTTACTTCCGTCTATGGGCATATCGGAGGTAAAAGCGGCGGCAAACGTTGCGGACGGTCTGGCGGGATACTGGACATTTGACGGGAGCACGCAGGAGGAGCAGCTTGTTAATCAGGCGGACGGATCCGATGTTGCCGCGGTAAAAACAGGAAGCGGCGTGACGCTGAAAGCGGACGGAGGCATATCCGAAGGAAGCGTATATTTCAGCAAACAGGACGCTTCGTATCTGAAATTAAACTTACAGGAAGCAAACCGCGGGTTAAATGCGGCAAGCGAGGAGTTTTCTATTGCAGCATGGATCAAATTTGACGCCAGTCCTTTTACAGCCGGCACAGATAAGATCAATTTGTTTCAGCAGACGGCAGACGTATCCAATACGAATGCGGCAGGAAGAACAATTTTATATCTGAATTCCGGAAAAAAACTCGGAACATTTCTGACGGGAGCAGACGTGGTTTGTAATCAGACGATACCGCTTGGAAAGTGGCTTCATATTGTGTTTACGAGCAGCCCTGCCGCGAAAAAAGCACAATTTTATGTGAACGGAACTCTTGCGTCAGAAAGCACACTGACAGGAGAGTATGTCAACGCAGCGACGGATCTTTTGATTGGAGCACACAAAAATCCTCAGGCAGCCGGCGCAATGAAAGGCAGTATGGATGAGGTGCGTTATTATAACAAAGCGGTAGATGCGGAAACGGTCAAAGCTCTGTATGATGTTTTTGGCGCTGAAATTGAACTGGAAACACGGAAAGAGGAATTATTGAAGCTGATCGAGAAGGCAGAGGGATTAAACGGAGGAACCGAAGAGGCGCAGGAAGCTCTTACGGAGGAAATTTCCAATGCAGAAGCGTATTTGGATCAAAACGTTTTGACTGCAGAAGGGCTGGAACGCCATATTACAAATCTGACGCTTGCCATACAGGAGTATCAGTATTCAAAAACAATTTCAATCGAAGTGGATGCAGATACGCAGATACGTGAAATATCAGACGCTATGTTTGGAATTAACCACAGATACCATAACAACGGATACGGCTCCTGGAATGCACAGACGCAGACGATAGAACCGGAGTTTGACCGTCTGGTGAAGGAAGCTTCCTTTGGCTCCATCCGTTACCCCGGCGGTACGGTGGCAAATTTATATGACTGGAAGCGGGCGATCGGTCCGTTTGCAGACAGAAAAAAGACGATACACGGTAATACAAAAGAGCCCATTGAGCCGAATTTCGGTGTAGATGAGGCAATGAGCTGGATTTACGACGAATTGGATTCCGAAGCGGTATGGGTCTACGGTATGGGCCAGGGAAGCGCGGAGGATGCGGCAGATTTATTTGAATATTTAAATGCGCCGGCAGACGGAGAACGGACAAATCCAAACGGCGGAACCGATTGGGCAGAAGTGCGGAAAGAAAACGGACACCCAGAGCCTTACGGCGTGGTTCGGTTTGAAATCGGAAATGAAATGGGACTTTGGGGACAGAATTACTGGATGCCCGGATGCGGAAGTTCAAATTATGACCGAATGGCAGCCGCTTATGTAAACGGAGGCGACATGACGTTTTCGAAAGAAAGAGCCGTAAAGGAAGAGGATTGGATGGATTCTGCCGCAGTTTCTGACGGAAGTGCGGGGCAGGTCCGGTATGCAAGATACGGAGCAGTGAAAGAAAACAGCGCGCATGTGTTTGTAAATGATACGGAGTGGCGTATTACAGATTCTCTTGCAGGAGAGGGCGCAGCCAATGTCTGTGAATTTGAATATAAGACGGGGAAAATTACATTCGGAGACGGGGAACACGGAAATATTCCGGAGCGCGGCGCCTTGATCACAGTGACGTATACCAGCAGACAGGACGGATTTACGGCGTATTACGATGCGCTGAAAGAAATTGCCGGGGAACTTGGAATGGAAGTTGAAGTATATTCCTGTATGGAAAAAGCGTCGGCAATCACGGCATTAAAAGCAGCCGGAAATAAATACGACGGCGCCGTGATCCATCCCTACAGTGAAACGAGCGGAACCGGCGGCGGATATATCAATATTCCGGAAGACGATCCGCAGTTTTATGAGAAAGTGCTTGGGAGATCCCTGGAACATAATATGAGCCGCGTCAGTGAACTGGTAGGCCTGATGGGAGAAGGAAAAGTTCCGGTTGTTTCGGAATTTGGCATATACAGGCATAATTCGCAGTTTATCCGAGCGATCGGACATGCGGTTTATATTGCGAATGAGATGATCGATTATATTAATTTCGGTACGCCGTATCTGAACAAACACTGTCTTGTGGATTATCCGTATGGACAGGATAACCTTGGAACAGGCGCACAGTGCGTTATTCAGGCGCTGGAAAACAGAGAAGACGGTTCATTTGATTTTGTTTCTACTCCTTCGGCAAAAGCTTTTTCGATCTTTAACCATATGACCGGGACGGAGCAGATTGGACAGACAATCACAGGCAACGAGACGTATTATACATTTGAGCAGAACGGCAGTTACGATGTGCCGACAGTAAAAGCGATTTCTACAAAAGACGATGAAGGAAATATTTTTGTTACGGCAGTCAATAACCGCAAAGACGACGGTACGGCGGTGGAAATCAAAGTGAACGGCAGAAATTTAAGCGGTGAAGAGATCGACATCTGGTATTTGACGTCGGAAGACGTAGAGGATGAGAATACGAAGGAAAATCCCAATTGGGTCGATGTTGTTAAGACGAAGAACAGAAACGAGAAAGAAGCGCTCTCCTATGTTCTGGCTCCGCATTCCATCACTGCGTTTATGATTCCGGCAAAGCAGGAAGAGCAAAAGGTTTCTGTTTCCGTAAATGCTGCGGCAGGCGGCATGGCAGCCGGAGGAGGCGAGGTAAGCAAAGGCAGTGCCGTTACGGTAAAGGCTGTGCCGGCTGACGGGTATCTGTTTGACGGATGGTATGCAGGGGAGAAAAAAGTATCTGACCAGGCAGTATATACATTTACGGTAAATGAGACGATAAGCCTTACGGCAAAATTCAAAAAGAAAAGTTCCGCAGGCGAGGACCCGAAGCAGCCTGTAGTAGGCACATCCATAACGGATGCGGGAACGAACGGGATCTATCAGGTGGTGGAATCGAATGCGTCGTCGGTTTCTGTCGAGTATCAGGGAATGGGAAATAAGACGGGGACGACATGTGTGGTTCCGGACACTGTAAAAGTCAACGGCATAGACTGCAAAGTGGTATCCATCAAAGCAAAAGCTTTTTATAATCAGAAAAAGCTTACAAGCGTGACGGTCGCTGATTCTGTAACAAAGATCGGGGATGAAGCTTTTTCGGGCTGCAGCAGTTTAAAGAAAGCTGTGATCGGTGATAAGGTGACGGAAATCGGCAAAAAAGCATTTTATAAAACGACTTCTTTGAAAAAGGTTACGATTCCGGCAAGCGTCAAAAAGATCGGGGCAAGCGCGTTTGGCGGGGCAAAAAGATTAAAGACGATCACGATTAAGACGAAACAGCTGACAAAGAAAACGGTCGGTAAAAAAGCATTTCAAAATATTCATCCAAAAGCGAAAATAAAAGTACCGTCTAAGAAACGCAAAGCATATGTAAAACTCCTGAAATCCAAAGGATTGCCTGCAAAAGCGACGATTAAATAAGAAAACGAAAAAAGAAGTCAGGAAAAGGGAATTATTTTATAAAACCGGTTGACGAATGGAAAAATTATGCTATAATCCCGTCTTTGACAGTTAGCAAAAGAAAAAATCGCTGTATCCCTTGTATTTACTGGGTTGCAGCGATTTTTGCCGTTGTCACGAAGTATAGTAATTTATTCCCTTCCTTTACTTTTTTTCTGGATAGTTCTCATTTTACTTTTGGTTATGTATTGATAATCGGTTCGAAAGCCACAGGCCTCATGAAGATCATCCGTAATGGCTTCCCGTTTATATAGAGGGATAAATCCTTGTTCCTGTATTTCTGCAAAATTCATCGTTTTTAGAGTGTCTAACAATTCTTCACAGGTGTATTTTGAATTTAGTTTTTTCTCAAGAAAACGGTAGAGTGTTAATGCGAGAAAACAAACAAGGAAATGTGCCCTGATTCGGTTTTCATCCTGTAAATAAACAGGCCTTGCACAAAAATCTGTTTTCATGATACGAAAACATTCTTCTATTTGCCATCTTCCTTCACTGACTTTTAAAATATCTCCTGCTTTATCATCGAGAAGATCTGTACACACAGCATAAAGTCCATCATACACAGATTCTCCTGTAATCTTATTTTCATCCAGGTAATGATGGATATCAGCAGCCTCCCCTTCTTTTGTAGCAGCTGTGGTTCCAATAAAACGGGCGGGATCGTTTGGATTTTTTCGGTTCTTCTTTATGCTTCCGGAATCTAACATTTTTTGCGCACGTTCCACTTGTTTATCACGAAGAGTCTTCTGGTAAAGCGCATATTTGGGAGAATATGTGAGGATCAAACGCTGATGGAGTTTCTTTGTGGTATAAGGTTCTTCTTTATAGTAGAGCCCTTTGTCATCGGCAGGCAGTTTCGTGATATCCACAGGCGCATCATCAGAAACTCTTTTGAAGCCTTTCGAATTAAAGGCCCATTCCTTTTCTTCTTTTTTCAATTTTTTAATTGATTGGGTAACGATATAGGCACGTTCCCCCATGTGGTTGTAAGCCCTGATATCCTCCGAACCGAGTCCAGCGTCACTGCAATAGATGAATTTCTGGCATCCAAACTCCCCAAGGACTTTCTTTTCCAATGGTTTTAGAGAGGTCTGCTCATTTGAGTTGCCTGGGAAAAGTGAAAAAGCAAGCGGAATACCGTCACCATCCATAAACAATCCCATCTGGATAATCGGGTTCGGTCTGTGTTCTTTACTTTTCCCATATTTCCTGCTTCCGTTTTCCTGTTCAATCTCAAAGTAATAATTCGAACAATCATAATAAAGGACCTTGTCGTTCCTGGTTCCTAAAAAATGGCTGTTTTTATAAACCTCCGATTGAATAAGGTCGCATTCTGTTCCGAGAACATCTAATGCACGATAAACGTCATGAAGACTGTAAGAAGGCTTTTCTAAGAATTCGGACGCAACTTTGAAGGAAGAACGCTTGCTTGAAGGTTCCAGGATCCTTGCGTAAATCAAATCAGAAAGAATGGCATTGATATCGTATTGAAATTTATATTTTGCTTTCAATTTGCGGCAAACTTTATATATTTGCAGCTGATAATAAATAGCCTGGGCAAAAAGATATCCGCCGCGAAAGAAGGCCTGTTTATCAAAATCCAGTTGACGGTCTGCATGAAAAGTAATCTGGACAGATTTGTTTAGCTGCTCTTGTTTGTACTTTAAGGTTTCAAGCCTGGCTTCTTCTTTTGCCCAGGCCATTACATCATTGCGAGTGGGGCCATGTTCAAGGAGAAGATCTTTTAATGTTCCAAGTTTTCGGACAATAACAGAAGTGCTTATTCCTTTATCGTTGATGAATCCTTTTGAGATATAAAAAGATTCCGCATTTTTGGATTTAGAAGTAATAACTCTCACAGGGAACGCCTCCTTTTCTATATTTTACTATACATTGCAATAAAATACAATAAAATAAAACAGAAAATTTGACATAAAAAAGGCAGGTTTTATGCGACCTGCAAGGTATTTATCTAATATTCAACTGTCAAACTCCCGGAAAGGGATTGTGAAAAAATGTAAGATCACAGTGCCGAAACAAATGACTGCAAA